>SAMEA3663208__coassemble_120_pt1 | contig 40111 bp, 34 predicted proteins | sample SAMEA3663208__metabat2_low_PE_010 | metagenome-assembled genome bin SAMEA3663208 (sample SAMEA3663208) | pig gut metagenome | biome: pig gut; feature: pig-associated habitat; material: faeces | place: China | collected 2013
GCCTCCAGCTCTATCTCAGCCACACCGATATTGTTGACGGATGAACCGAAGCCCATGGGACGCGCCTGCTCAATGGCACCGCCATCCACACGGCCGGTCACCATCACGAGGGTGTTGTCCCAGAAGGTCAGCCCCTTGACCTCTCTGTCGAAGTCGTGCTTGCCCGTTTCGGGGTAGCGTCCGTTCATGGTGAAGGTGTGGCCGTTGCGCTCCACCGAGACATAGTGGTTGCCGATAGGCACGTCTATGGAGAAACGTCCGTTTTTGTCGGTCTTTACAAGTTCTCCATCCAGACTGACCACCGTACCGTCAATCTTCACATAGCAATCCTCCACGGGATAGTTTGTGCCTTCGTAATATACGACTCCAGATACGGGGAAGCTGCTCTCGTCGGTGAACGACGAGCTGCTATATACATTGCTCGTGGCACTGATATATCGTGTGAGCGTACGAGGCGAGAACTCGTGGATGCCTTTCTGCGGACGTACTACATAGTTGGTGCCGTTGCCCTGGTAATGTATGCCGCGGATGATGTAGTTACCCGTCTCGTCGGTCATGGCATAGATGCTCAGCTGTGACTTTTCGGGCACGATGTTGTCCACCTTGCCATTTGGCAGCAGTTCGCCATGGTTCTCGTTGGGCGAGCCGTTGCTGCTCGAATAGTCGTAGGCATCGCGCTGTCCGTTGAGTCCCTCGTCGAGTGGCCAGTATGCCAGCAGGCCTTTCTCCTGTCCTGTCAGTGTATGGTCGTAGTCCTTGCGCACCTCATCTGCCGTCAGCACCCTTCCGGCGAAGAAGCGCACTTCGTCGATATGTCCCACATATCCCTTGGCAGCCTCATTGCTGGAGGATGCTGCGAAATACAGTGTGGATTCATCACTTCCGAAGCCCTTGTATGCGGAGCTTGTAGCCGTGGCGGTCTTCATCTGTCCGTCCCTGTCGATGGTGTAGAAGACGAAATTGCCCGCCCCCTTGTATGTCATGGTGATGTGTGTGAACATGTCGGTATGCAGGCGCAAACTGTCCACTGCCGTCCCATTGAGCATCAGGGCAAATGTACTGTCGGCCGACTGGAAATTGCCAAGGCTCAGCGTCACTCCATCCGCCTCGAAGATGACGGGAGTGAGACATTCATTGGAGGGACGCAGGTAGAACTGCGTGGTCCATGTCTTGCCTGCCAACTTCTTCTCAGCAGTGTTCTTTTCCACATTCCATCGAATGCCGCCGTTGGCTCCGTTGGAGCGCAGTGAGTAGAATTGCGACAGGTCGGACTGGTTGCTGTTGGGGTCAAGTTCCAGGTTGACGCGCACGTCAGCCACTGCCGTACCGTTGCCGTAGTTGATATTGCCCGAGATGGTACCGGCAAGGCTGCAGAAGCCATTCGACAGAGCCTCTGCCTCGCCATAACGCTCGTTCTGGTCGTTGAGGTTATACGACAGCACACGGTATTCATAATACACACCATTGGAGAGTGTCTGGTCGTTGTAGCTGTAGTTGACGCCCGTGCCCGAGGTGGTGTAGATGGTCTCCCAGTCTGCCTGACTGTTGAACACGCGGCGCGACAGTTCGTAGTATGTGGTGGTTGTGCCTAAGAGCTGTGCCTTCCAGTTCACCTTCACCGTGTTGTCATAACCGCCCTTGCTGGCCTTGACCTCCGTGACACGCGAGAAACCGCTTACTGAAGCGACATGCTTGTTGCTTTCGAAGTCCTTGCCCATCAGCTTGATGCCCACATAGTAATTATATGACGCGCTGGAATTGGGAATTTCCGAGTCTTCATATTCATAATGAGTCTGTTCGAGGTTGCTCACAGAAATCTTCTTCAGAGTCTCGAACGAGCCGTTGCCCACACTGCGATATACCGTATATTGATAGTCGCCGTTGGCGAGTATGGCGGGAGCATCCCAACTGAGCTTGATGCTGCGGTCCTGGCCTTCAGCCGTGAGCTTGACATCATAGTCAAATGGAGTACTCACCTCTGCTGAAGCCATCAGGTCATCCGCACACTTGCTTTGCGTGGCCTCGCCCCAGCTGTTCGGCAAGAAATACACCTTATAAGTGTAGTCCTGGTCAACCTTGATGCTGCTGCTCTTGTCGGTGAACGTGCGGTCGTGAAACCCGGAGGTCGTACCCGCCAACTTCGCCGTCTCGTCCTGCACGCGGAATATCATCCACTTGCCGTCGGTTGAGGCTCCCGGAGCATAGCACTCAGTGTCCCAGGTGAGTGTCACCGCCTTCTGCCATTGGTCGAAGGAGTACTTCACGTCCTTGGCACGATAATAATATAATGTCTGGAATGAATTGCAATAGTCAAACAGATACCTGTTACCATCCAAATATGAACTGAGCTTGAAGAAATAGCGTGGATAGAAGGTGGTAGGCATATAGTTGCTCTCCACGTCAAAGTCACAATCGAATGACTCCTCGGCATTGTTGCGGTTTGCCGAGACAACCATCTTTGAGAACACGCTGTTGTTGTCGTCAGGCTCTACCCACTTGTCGGTAGCCTGATTCTGCTTCAAGATATACACATGCTGTTCCTGTTTTGCAGGTGAAGAGGTGTTGGTCCAACGGGCGCGGTTTCTGCCTACGCTTCTCACGCTGCCAACGGTTGGCATGCTTTTCCAATTGGAATGGGTCCAAAAGACTACCTCTTCCCATCTGCTGTCGCCGCGGTTAGGAGTCCAATTGGTTCCCACCTTAATCTTGTGGTTCTTGTTGTAACCAAGATACTGAATCCTGATTTGCACCTTTGCCCAGAAGTTCGAACCCGACTTTTGGAACGCGAGAGTCTGGGCCTCAACCTTGCCGTTCTTGCTGCTGTTGATGCTGACCTTTTCAGTGAGGAAGAATGTGTTGTCATGTTCATCTCCTGCCATATTGGTCATCTTTCCTACTAATTCGTCATCTACATAGATATAGATTCCGCTACACCAACTGTCAAGACGGTAATCGTTGTAATAACAGAAGTTGAACTGGATGGCATCATTGTCAGGGGACAAATCCGTATTCGGTTGCCAACAGGTGTATGAAAACGGACTGTACTCCACTTCCATGTTGTCCTCGGCAGCATGGAGAGATTGTGGCACTCCTGACAAGACAATCAGGATTAAAAGCCACAACTTCCGTACAAAACGGTTTAATTGATGTTTAATCATAATCATATAATTTTTTATTTGTTTTGGATAATTATCGCAATTTTGTGGCAAAGATACGAAATATATTCCAATATTCCAAATGTTTTCCTAAAAAATATGCAATTAATGTCTGAAAACTCAATGTGTGCCTTGTTCAGTTGACAACTGATCTTAAGTATTTGACATGCTGTCCCATTAGAGTGTCATAGTGTTCAAACTTGATTGGGATGAAGAGGCAAGTCGGGAGTCAGCACAATAGCTTCCCCATGGAAAGCTTCCTTTAATGCTGTTGCCATAGGACAACTGCTTGTGGCAAAGAAACCATGGAGAAACAATATCTTATTCATACTTTATGTGAAATCACTTCCTTCCTTCAGCAGACCGCCTATGTGGTCGGGATGAAGATGAGTGATGTATAGGTGACAGTTCCCTGTACCGCTCGGGCTTTGTGGGTTTATGACTATAGGTATTTTAATTACTCAATAATGACGGTTAGAATTTGATGAGAACACGGGTGCGTTTTATATTCCGCAGTGCGGTTTTTATGTTCCGCAGTGGAGAATGTATGTTCCGCAGTGGGGAACGTATGTTCCGCAGTGCGGAATATAGAATGAAGCCCCTGTGATGACATAATTATGATAGCTTTCGTGGATATTTATAGATAACTGTCTTCACACTTTTACATAGTGTAAAGTGATAGCACCTTGTTGCCCATTCCTTTACGCGCGCGCGTGCGCATTCTGTAATTTTTCATTTTCTTCTATCACTTCTATCACTAAATATGTTAACATTCTTATTGTCTGATAGTTAAATAGTGATAAAAGAGTGATAGAAGGGGTGATAGAAGTGATAGAAGAAAGGTTTTTTAACTAAAAAAGCGTGGTTTTTACAAATATAATATATGCTATACATACATTCGTCACTTTCCGATGCGGAACAATTATTTGCCCACGCAGAAATGCGAGAAGATGTTATTGAGAACCTCGGTGGGGGTGATTGCGCCACCGGTAATCTCGGCAAGGGCTTCGAGACACTGGCGGAGATCTTCGCTCAGCAGGTCGTTGGGGATTGACATCTGCATACCTTCGATAACCCTGTCGATACTCTCTCGGGCATGCAATAGGGAGTCGTAGTGGCGCGCGGAGGTGATGATGGCATCATTCTCGCCAATCTCGGGGATTTCGGCCTTTTCATATATCGACTCTATCAGGGTGTCTATTCCGTTGCCTTCGAGTGCACTGATGGACAGGGTGGAGTAGGGCAGGGACAGGTTGGGGGCCTGCTGTTTGTCAGTTTTGTTGATTACAATAATAAGTTGTTTGCCTTCGCATCTTCGGGTGATGTCCTCCACTTCGTCGTCTGACGGTATGGAATCTATGACCCATAGGACGATGGCAGCCTTGGACAGTGCGGAATACGAACGCTCTATGCCTATGCGCTCTATGATATCATCGGTGGCGCGAAGTCCGGCTGTATCTACGAAACGGAATGTAATGCCGTGGATGTCGATAGTGTCCTCGATGATGTCTCTTGTTGTGCCGTGGATGTCGCTTACGATGGCTTTATCCTCGCCGACAAACCGGTTGAGAAGCGTGCTCTTTCCAACGTTTGTCTTGCCTATGATTGCCACGGGTATGCCTTGCTTTATAGCTTGTCCTGTGCGGAATGAGGAGGCAAGAGACGAGATGCGCTCTTGTATGGCGGTTGCCAATTTGAGGAGTTCCGTGCGGTCGGCAAACTCAAGTTCCTCGTGATCGCTGAAGTCGAGCTCAAGCTCCATGAGGGAGGTCATCTTGAGCAGCTTGTCGCGGAGAGTGGAAAGTTCGGAAGAGATGTTTCCGCGCAGTTGTCCGAGTGCCATGTCATGTGAAGCCTTGCCCGATGCGGCGATAAGGTCAGCCACTGCCTCTGCCTGGCTTAGGTCCATTCTGCCGTTTATGAAAGCACGATGGGTGTATTCTCCCGGTTCTGCCTGTCGGCATCCATTGTCGATGAGACAACGGATAATCTGAGACATGATATACCTTGAGCCGTGACAATATATTTCAACGGAATCCTCGCCAGTATATGTATGTGGAGCACGAAACACGCCAACCATCACGTCGTCTATGGGCGTAGACAAATCAGAGGCAAAATCACCATAATGCATAGTGTGGCTTTTTGCCTCTGAAATATCTCTGCTGAACATCCGGTCAACAATTCCAATTGCGTCAGGACCTGACACGCGTATAATACCTATGGCTCCGCCCGATGGTGTAGCCATAGCGCAGATGTTATCATAAGATGTCATATTCTTTCAAGTACGGTAAGAATAAGGGTATTTATATCATTCTGATAGTCTGTTTTCATATTTTTAGCACGGCGGTTGGCCACAACCATACAGCATGTCATAGCCTTATGGCCAAGCAGACTGCCTAAACCTGCCAACGCGCTGCTTTCCATTTCAAAATTGGTGATGCGAAGACCTTGATATTCGAATGACTCTATCTTGCTGTTGAGCTCAGGGTCAGCCAAGGGTATGCGAAGACATCGTCCCTGCGGTCCGTAGAAACCACCGCAGGCACAGGTGATGCCCCTGACCATATCATCCCCGGCGATGCGCTCGATGAGTTCATGGTCAGCCACAGCCACATAGGGGGCGGGCAGCTGCGGAAGCCAAGAGGTGTGGGCAGTGAACGCCTTTTCCAACTCGGTGTCGCACACCTCATCGCGTCTGCCATAATAATTGAGGAGTCCGTCGAAACCGATGCTCTTCACTGAGGCGATGAATGTTCCGACAGGCGTGTTTGGCTGAAGTCCTCCGCAGGTTCCAATTCTTACAATCTGAAGGCTGCGGAGATTATCATTGATAGTGCGAGTGGCGAAATCAATGTTGACAAGAGCGTCCAGTTCGTTCAACACAATGTCGATATTGTCGCATCCGATGCCAGTGCTCAGCACCGTGATGCGCTTGCCCTTGAAGGTTCCGGTAATGGAATGGAACTCACGGTTGGACACCTCACATTCGCACTCGTCGAAATGTGAAGCGACAAGATTCACACGTCCCGGGTCGCCAACCAGTATCACGCGGTCGGCAAGTTGTTCAGGCTTGATGTGGAGATGGAATATTGAACCGTCTCCATTGATTACCAATTCCGATTCTGCAATGTAGTTCTTCATGACTTATACCTCCCTGTATTTTAGTTAATTACCAAGTTTCTTTAATTCAATGCTTCTGATTTCCTTAGTCAGGGCAGCAATCTCTGTCTCATATCTTTGGCTCTGTTTTTCGGCAGCCAAAAGCTGTTCCCTGTACTGTTCTTGTTGTTGCGGTTTGGCATTCGGATAGGCATCTCGTGCAAGCTCCATCGAGTTGTCAAGTTTTGCCTTTTTACTTAGAATGTCATTAAGTCTTGCGTATTTTTCAGCTGCATCCGCTGACTTGAAATCAGTGAGAGTTGTATATGTGTATTTATCGTTGATGACAAAGGTGAAGTCGTTTTTTTTCTGCACGGAATGTTTGCGCTTGGCTATTTCGGCAAGTTGTTCGAGAGCGTGTTTACGGCTTGACTCGTCAGTCCATGTCATCGAGATACTGTGTAACTCGGAGAGTTGTTTGAGCTGTTCCGGGGTATAGGCGTCCTGATTGTAGTTCTCACGTACATTGTTGAGGATGAATGAGTAGATGCACACGCTTCCCTCAGGCTGGTTGCGGTCAGTGGCAAACCATCCGTAGCCATCAAACTCGTCAACTACATAGAAGTAGTCGTTGGAAATGGAATTGAATGGCATTCCTATGTTTTCGGGCTTGAGATACGCTCCGGTTGATTCGTCATATCTGGTCATAAAGATATCGTATCCACCTATACTTTCCTCACCCTTTGCCGCGAAATACAATGTGGTGCCGTCAGACAAGAGGAAAGGCCAGTTGATGTCAATGTCATTGCCAGCCATGTCAAGTCCTTCCAATGGCATGGTATTTGCCCATTTCCCGCCAATCAGCTCACTGGAGTATAAGCCCCATCCATTGTCTGTATATTTAGAGAAAACGCACTTGTTCTTAAGTTGGTTAAGATATACAACGGCGTTGGGTTGTTCTGTTGTTTCAAAGAAGGAGTTGTAATCCGTTACGCTTCCCGATTCGTCTGGAATGTTAAGAGATTTCAATAGCTTGGACTTGTTGACGACAACACTGTCAACAAACATGACCTTCTGAGTGGCTGCCCTCATACCTTCAAGACGCAGTTCGAACTCCTTGTCAACTACTGTTTGTTTTGCTTTTGCCTTGACGTTGCTTTTCCTCTTCTGCGCATCCATGGATACAGGCAGAACTGCAATCAGGGCTGAAACAAGTATATACTTTCCTTTCATAGTCATTCAGTTGCTTTTTCAATTAATTTGTTTTCAGATTCGAGAGCATTCCATATCGAGAACCGGGCTTCGGGATTTATTGCTTCCATTTCGCCGTATATCCGTTTTATGTCGGCCCGATGTGACACTGTCTCGTATGGGCAAAGTTTGAGTTGCTTCTCATATTGATGAAGTTCAGCCCATCGTTTTATGTCCTTTTCTTCAATCAGGCACAAGGGACGTATTATTGTCAGGGGCATCTTTTTCATCTCAAGCTTTGCCGGCATGGTGGAGAACTGTCCTTGGAAGGTGAGGTTCATCAATGCGGTATGGATGATATCGTCATTGTGGTGTCCAAGGGCAATCTTGTTGAAGCCAAGCTCCTGTGCCAAACGGAACATTTCCTTGCGTCGGTGCCATGAGCACAAGAAACACTTTGGTTTCTTAGTGGGCTTAGTGTCGTCAAAACGGGTGGTGACAACATGGAGGCTTACGCCCAACTTGTTGCAGAATGATTCAAGATATGAAGTGTCAGTGGCGTATTCGATGTTTTCCATTCTGACGTGTATGGCTTCCACGGAGAATGACGGACGCTGGATCCTGCTGCGCTTAGCCAAGAGTTCGAGAAGGCACAGGGAATCCTTGCCGCCTGACAATCCGACAAGTATCTTGTCGCCATCGTCGATAAGGCGGTAGTCAACAAGCGCCTTCTGAAAACGCCTTGTCAACCGATGTTCCAACGTCTGCTCCTCATTCCTCATTTCATAAACACCAGATAGACCGCACATATTATCAGGAAGAAAGCAAGGATATGATTCCAATGCAAGTTCTGTCCCTGAAACATGATGTTGGCGATGACAGCAAAGACACCAAGGCTGATACATTCCTGGATAACCTTAAGCTGCACAAGATTAAATGGACCGCCATTGCCCACAAATCCCATACGGTTGGCAGGCACCTGGCAGCAATACTCGAAGAAAGCGATTCCCCACGAGAATGCTATCACACCAATGATGGGCCACTTGGCTGACACGCCTGATTCCTGTAGTCTCAAATGCCCATACCAGGCAAGCGTCATGAAGACGTTGCTTAGTATGAGCAATATGATGGTATATAATCCGTTCATTTATTTCAACTTCTCTGCCATTGCCTTGGCTGCACGGCGACCGTCGCCCATGGCGAGGATGACTGTCGCTCCACCGCGAACAATGTCTCCACCGGCATATACCGACGGACGTGAACTCTGCATGTCTTCGTTTACTGCGATCGTATTCTTGCGACCTAATTCAAGTCCTTCGATAGACTTGGGAACCAATGGGTTGGGAGATACACCGACGGCAACAATCACCTGGTCAACGTCAAGTGTAACGGTCTTGCCTTCCACTGGCACAGGACTGCGGCGTCCGCTGGCGTCAGGTTCGCCAAGTTCCATCACCTGAAGCACTGCCTGGCATACGGCACCTTTCTCGTCTGCCTTATACTCGATAGGATTGTGAAGGCAGAGGAAGTTGATGCCCTCTTCCTTGGCGTGCTTCACCTCTTCGAGACGTGCGGGCATTTCCTGCTCGGAACGACGATAGACGAGAGTGACCTCGGCACCAAGACGCTTTGCCGTACGACAAGAGTCCATGGCGGTGTTACCACCACCGACAACGATTACGTGCTTGCCAAGGTTGATAGGGGTATCTGTCTCGGGATTTGCGGCATCCATGAGGTTTACACGAGTGAGATACTCATTGGACGACATGATGTTGATGGCATTCTCGCCGGGGATATTCATGAAGTTGGGCAATCCGGCACCTGAACCAACGAAGATGCCCTTGAAGCCCATTGCCTCAAGTTCCTCTACGGAGATTGTCTTGCCGACAATGCAGTCTGTCTGGAAGTGAACACCCATCTTCTTGAGGTTGTCAATCTCGACATCAACTATGCGGTTGGGCAGACGGAACTCGGGGATACCATATTTCAACACGCCTCCGATTTCGTGGAGAGCCTCGAATACATATACATCAAAGCCCAATTTTGCCATGTCGCCTGCAAAGCTCAATCCCGAAGGACCGGAACCGATGGCAGCCACCTTGATACCGTTGGCAGGTGCAATCTCAGGCAGTGACATCTGACCGCTTTCGCGCTCATAGTCAGCGGCGAAACGCTCAAGATAGCCGATGGCAACAGCAGGCTCATTCATCTTAAGATGGATACACTTGCTCTCGCACTGCTTCTCCTGAGGACATACACGACCGCAAACGGCAGGGAGTGCGGAGGTTTGCTTGAGCACCTTGGCGGCAGCGAGAATCTCGCCACGCTCGATGTTCTTGATGAAAGAAGGGATATTGATATTCACAGGGCAACCTTCGACGCACGATGGCTTGGCGCAGTCGAGACAACGCTGTGCCTCGCGCATTGCCATCTCTTTGGTGAGTCCCTTGTTTACTTCTTCCGTGCGGGTGGTTGCACGATATACCGGGTCTAGTTCGGGCATCTGAACACGCTCGATGGCTGTGCGCTCCTTGGGTTTCATTGAAGAACGAAGAGCTTTGCGCCACTCGGCATCACGGTCGGTAAGCGACTCTGTGTCAATCTCTGAAGATGGCTCAGATGAAGTTGCACTTCCACAAGCCACAGGCTCTTCATCAGAGGGAGAGTCCTTGTCGGCTACACCTGTGAGATGCTCCTGCAGATGCTCCATCTCAATCTGCTCCTCGCGCTTGAATGTTCCCATGCGCTTGAACATCTCATCCCAATCAACGAGTGCACCGTCAAATTCAGGTCCGTCGATGCAGACAAACTTGGTCTTGCCACCGATAGTGAGACGACATGCGCCACACATACCAGTTCCGTCAACCATAATTGTGTTGAGCGACACGTCGGTGGGGATATTGTATTTCTGTGTGAGAAGGCAGCTGAACTTCATCATGATGGGAGGACCGATGGCAAACACCTTGTCGATATGCTCCTGATTGATGAACTTCTCGATACCTACGGTAACGACACCTTTCTCACCGTATGAGCCGTCATCGGTCATGATGATCAGTTCGTCACTGCTGTCCCTTACTTCATCCTCAAGGATGACAAGGTCCTTAGAGCGTCCGGCAATGACAGACAGAACCCTGTTGCCGGCAGCCTTCAGTGCGCGGATGATAGGAAGCATTGGAGCTACTCCAACACCACCACCGGCACAGATGACAGTGCCAAATTTCTCGATGTGTGTCGGATTTCCAAGCGGACCGACAACGTCAGTTACATAGTCGCCTTCGTTCAGTGAGCACAGTTTAACGGACGAAAGTCCCACCTTTTGTACCACGAGGGTTATTGTTCCCTTGTTAACGTCGGAGTCGGCAATCGTGAGCGGCATACGCTCTCCCTTGCTTCCCACGCGGACAATAACGAAGTTACCTGCCTTGCGACTCTTGGCAATCAGTGGTGCTTCTATCTCGAAAAGGTAAACCTTCTCTGAGAATTGCTTCTTCTTGACTATTTTGTTCATTTTGTATTTTGTATATTCATTCTTCACTCTTCACTTAATAATCTCGCATCCCATATAAGGAATCAGGGCCTTTGGCACCTTAATGCCATCAGGGGTCTGGTTGTCCTCAAGGATTGCTGCAACAATACGCGGAAGGGCAAGAGCCGAACCGTTGAGAGTGTGGCAAAGCTCAATCTTCTTGTCCTCGGCATGGCGATAGCGGCACTTCAGACGGTTGGCCTGATAGGTGTCGAAGTTGCTGACAGAAGAAACCTCAAGCCAGCGGCCCTGTGCCTCGGAATAAACCTCGAAGTCGTAGCAGATGGCAGATGTGAACGACTGGTCGCCGCCGCAAAGCAGAAGGATGCGATAGGGGAGTTCGAGCTTTTGCAGAAGTCCCTCAACATGAGCGAGCATCTCCTTGTGCGACTCCTTGGAGTGCTCAGGCTTGTCGATACGCACAATCTCAATCTTAGAGAACTCATGCAGACGGTTGAGTCCGCGCACGTCCTTGCCATAGCTGCCTGCCTCGCGACGGAAGCACTGCGTATAGGCACAGTTCTTGATCGGCAGGTCCTTCTCGTCGAGAATAACATCACGATAGATATTCGTCACGGGAACTTCCGCCGTAGGGATGAGATAAAGGTCATCCACCTCGCAGTGATACATCTGTCCCTCCTTGTCAGGCAACTGGCCTGTGCCATATCCTGAAGCCTGGTTGACTACCGTTGGAGGCATTATCTCTGTGTAGCCAGCGGCGCGGGCTTCGTCGAGGAAGAAGTTGATGAGTGCCCTCTGAAGACGCGCTCCCATTCCGATATAGACGGGGAATCCGGCACCGGTAATCTTCACGCCGAGGTCAAAGTCGATGAGATTGTATTTCTTGGCCAACTCCCAGTGCGGCAGTTTGGCTTCCTTGTTTTCGGGATTCATTGTCCAGTTTCCGACAGTGTCACTGCCGTCGCACTCCTTAAGGTTGCTCTTGACAACATGGTTGTCCTCAGCAGCCTTACCCTCAGGCACCTCGTCGTAAGGGATGTTGGGAATCTGGCAGAGCAGGGTGGTGAGTTCCTTTTCCGCAGCATCCATATCCTCCTGGAGCTGTTTGTCCTGAGCCTTCAGTGCAGCCACTTGCTGTTTGGCCTGCTCAGCCTCGTCCTTCTTGCCCTGCTTCATAAGTGCACCAATCTGTGCGGCAAACTGTTTAGCCTCCTGCTTGGTCTTGTCGAGCTTCTGCTGTGCCTCGCGGCGACGCTTGTCAACGGCGAGAACATTGTCGATAGCTTCCCTGGCACCAGTGAAGTGCTTTTTCTCCAGACCGCTTACCACGCGGTCAGTTTCCTCTGTAATGAGCTTTAATGTAAGCATATTCTTATTGTTTAATTAAACGTTATTCCTTTTAAATGGTGCAAAGTTACGAAATAATTATGATTTGGCGAAGCAAAATGACGTTTATTTGTTGAAGAATGTAAAAAAACATAGATAAAGTGCCGGAAAAGCAGACAGAAAGTCACTAAATGCGGGGATAACATCACAATAAAGCAGAAATCCCACACCTCGCGAGAGATGTGGGACTCTGTTGTTTGTTTGGAATAAATTATCTTAATTGATAAAAATTAGGCTTCTGCAACTGGTATTACAGAAACGACGCTCTTGTTGCGGCGTCCCTTCTTGAAGTTCACTACTCCGTCAACCAATGCAAAGAGGGTATCATCCTTACCGATACCAACATTGTTGCCTGGGTTGTGCTTTGTGCCGCGCTGGCGAACGATGATGTTACCTGCCACGCATGTCTGGCCACCCCAGATCTTGACGCCCAATCTTTGTGAAGCTGACTCACGTCCGTTCTTAGAACTACCTACACCTTTTTTATGTGCCATTTCTTAGTCCTCCTAAAATTTAAGCGATTACTTGTTTAACTTCAATCTGGGTGAACTGCTCGCGGTGTCCGTTCTTCTTGCGATAGTCCTTGCGGCGCTTCATCTTGAAGACGATAACCTTGTCACCCTTAACGAGGGGATTAACCACCTCACACACTACTTTTGCACCATCTACGGTAGGTGCGCCAACCTTGATAGCTCCCTCGTTGTCAACGAGCAGGACCTTCTCAAACTCAACAGTCTGGCCTTCCTCTGAATTCTTGATGTGGTGAACGAAGAGCTTCTGGCCCTGTTCAGCCTTAAACTGCTGACCGTTAATTTCTACAATTGCGTACATTTATTAAAAATTTTAAACGGTTTCCGCAAGGCGGAGGGCATCGTGTCCTCGCTTGTTTGAGCCTCCACGGACTAAAATCGGCTGCAAAGGTACTAATAAATTAGGAATTAGGAGTTAGGAATTAGGAATTAATTTTTGAATTTATAGTTATTTAACTGTTTTGTGGCTGCAAACATACTATTTGCATTGATTTATCGGTGTTATATAACGAATAAAGCGACTGTCTTCACAGACAATCGCTCTATATCTTCAATAGGTATTAGTCTTTTCATTAGCGGTAAATAAGATTGTTTTCAGGATAACGGGTGCAAAGGTACGCACAATTTTTCACTTAACCAAACATTTTATTGACTATTTTTATGAAAAATGTCAAAATAGGGCAAATTTAACATTTAATCCTGCAAAAATGTATATTTATAGGATAAAAAATGGCAGATTCCCGAAAGAATCTGCCATGGACTTAAATGTGTATGTGTTAATAATGTACGTTATACAATACCCTGGGCCATCATGGCCTTTGCCACCTTCATGAATCCGGCTACGTTGGCACCCTTGACATAGTTGATATATCCGTCAGGCTGTGTACCATACTTCACGCAGTTCTCATGGATGTCCTTCATGATGAGCTTCAGACGGTTGTCAACCTCCTCGGATGTCCAGCTCAGACGCTCTGAGTTCTGGCTCATCTCAAGACCTGACACTGCCACACCACCGGCATTTGATGCCTTACCGGGAGCATAGAGAATCTTGGCGTCCTGGAATGCCTTTACAGCCTCAGGAGTAGATGGCATGTTGGCACCTTCTGCTACAGCGAATACACCGTTGTCAACAAGCATCTGAGCCTGCTCGCCGTTGATTTCGTTCTGGGTTGCGCAAGGCAGTGCAATGTCAGCCTTCTCGCCCCAAGGACGCTCGCCAGCGTGATATACTGCGTTAGGATATTCCTCGGCATACTCCTTGATACGTCCGCGCTCAACATTCTTCAGCTCCATTACATAGTCGAGCTTTGCACGGTCGATTCCGTCGGGGTCATAGATGTAACCGTCAGAGTCAGAAAGTGTAAGAACCTTTGCTCCAAGCTGGATGCACTTTTCGGTTGCGTACTGTGCAACGTTACCCGAACCAGAGATAAGCACCTTCTTGCCCTCAAGGCTGATGCCGCGTGTCTCGAGCATGGAGAGGAGGAAATATACTGTACCGTAACCTGTTGCCTCAGGACGGATGAGTGAACCACCGAACTCGCGGCCCTTACCGGTGAGTACACCGCTCCACTCGTGGGTGAGTTTCTTGTACATACCGAACATATAGCCGACCTCACGTCCACCAACACCGATGTCTCCTGCAGGAACATCCTCATCAGGACCGATGTGACGGTAAAGCTCAGTCATGAAAGCCTGGCAGAAGCGCATAACTTCGCCTTCGCTCTTGCCACGGGGAGAGAAGTCAGATCCACCCTTTGCACCACCCATAGGCAATGTGGTGAGAGAATTCTTGAATGTCTGCTCGAATGCGAGGAACTTGAGGATTCCGAGGTTAACAGACTTGTGGAAACGGATACCGCCCTTGTACGGACCGATAACGTTGTTGTGCTGGATGCGATAACCCATATTGGTCTGCACCTTGCCCTGGTCGTCAACCCATGTTACCCTGAACTCAATCACGCGGTCTGGAATGCACAGACGCTCTACCAGGTTTGACTTCTCAAACTCGGGATGCTTGTTGTACTCCTCCTCGATAGTAGGAAGAACTTGACTTACTGCCTGGATGTACTCAGGCTCATTTGGGAATCTTCTTTTGAGATCCTCCACAATTTGTGCTGCAATCATAATTTCTCTTTTTAGTTGTTTATAATTATGTTTTTTATCTTTTTTCTTTCAATTTCTTGTTTGCGGCTGCAAAGTTACATAAAAAATTGGAATTAGCAAACATTTTATCTAAAAAAATCACGAAAAACTTACTTTTTGTCATTTAAATCAAGAAATTGGGCGGTATTTTGCATATTTATGCGTTTTTTATTGCAATGTGTATGCTGTCTGTTGTCACTTTTTCTTCCGACAGGAGATAATCGAGTGCGTTTGCGAGCACATTGGTATCAATGGAGTGGTCGAAGTTGCGCAGTTCGAGGAATGTCCTCGGTGTTCCGTCGGCAAGGTATTCAAGTAGCCGGCGCACGGCATACTCCATTTCGTCTTCATGGTCTTCTCGTCCTTCGCATACGTCGCACATGCCACAATTGGTGTTGCTCTTCTCGCCGAAATAGTCCAGCAGTTGTATGCTTCTACATTCGGAGTCGCAGGTGAGGTATGAAATCATGGCTTCCGTGCGTTCATTCACTTTCTTTATCCTTTCCTCATATATATAATAAGGTATAGCGACATGCTCGGTCATTTCCCTTGATTGGGTGTATCTTATCAGCGGTTCGTTTCTCGGTGGGATATAGCTGATGATATGTTTTCTTCCTAAGAGTTTAAGGGTTTCATGCACCTCTTCTTCTGTGGTGCCCATGAGGTGAGCCAAGTATTCCTCGTCAACCATCACGTAATCCACAAACAGTCCGTTGTAGTTGCGCAATATTGTCTCAATCAGAAAGTCCTCAACAGTGCTGTTGTTGCGCAACCTGTAGAGTTCGTCCCTTTTCAGGATGAACATCACTCTCGAATTACGGTCTTCACTATTGTCATATTCAATATATCCTGCTTGTTCGAGCAGTCGCAGTGCGGCCTCTAACGTTGAGGGATAATGCTTGAAGTTGCGGCAGAATTTCTGGATGTTGAATTTGAATGCCATGCCGTATCCCGAGCCAACGGCTATTTGGAAGAAGCTGGCGATATGTTCATACACCTTTCTGATATAGTCCTTTTCGGGAAAGTCGGCTGCTGCTCTTTTGCGCAGGCTTCTAATGTCAGAGCGATTGGTGAGCATCACTGCATAGGATGTCTTTCCGTCTCTTCCCGCTCTTCCCGCCTCCTGATAATAGGATTCTATGCAGTCGGGAGCCTCCATGTGTATGACTATGCGCACGTCAGGCTTGTCGATACCCATGCCAAATGCATTGGTAGCCACCATGACCCTGATTTTGTCGTCTTGCCAGTCGCGTTGTCTCTCGTCTTTGGTAATGTTGGCAAGACCGGCATGATAGTATGTGGCAATAATGCCGTTGTTGCAGAGATACTCAGCTATTTCTTTCGTCTCCTGTCTGTTGCGGGTATAGACGATGCCGCATCCTTCCACCTTATTTAATATATGCAGCATCTCCAGCCGTCTGTTTTCGGTGTTTCTTACGATATATGCAAGATTGCTGCGCAAGAAACTCATCTTGAAGACGTTCTTCTCACTGAATTTCAGTTTGTCTTGTATGTCTTCCACTACAGCAGGTGTTGCCGTGGCTGTAAGCGCAAGCACCGGTTTTCCTGGCAGAAGGTCCCTAAGTTCGGCTATCTTCAGGTAAGAGGGGCGGAAGTCATATCCCCATTGGGTGATGCAGTGAGCTTCGTCAACGGTGATGAAGCTGACGTTTACGTGTCTGAGTTTGGTCAGGAATAATCTCGATGACAGTCTCTCCGGCGACACGTACAGAATCTTTATTGCCCCGAAGATACAGTTCTCGAGTGTGGTTATGATTTGTTCCCTTGTCATTCCTGAATGGATGGAAGCAGCCTTGATGTGTCTTCGCCTGAGGTTCTCCACCTGGTCTTTCATTAGTGCGATGAGTGGTGTAATGACAAGGCATACTCCATCCATGGCGAGGGCAGGCACCTGAAACGTGATTGACTTGCCGCCGCCTGTAGGCATTAGTCCGAGCGTGTCTCGCCCTTTGCCTATGCTTTGTATGATATCTAACTGAATACTGCGGAAATCCTGGTAGCCCCAATATTTCCGCAGTATCTCCTTGTAATCTTCAGTTCTCAAATAAACTCTTAATTCTTAATTCTTAATTTTCCAAGTTTGGCTTAATGTCCTCAATCTGCAGTTGGACTTCACCGTGCTTATAGGCATTCTCGATGATATTATATACAATGTCGAAACTGCGCTTGCTCTTGATGAAACGTGCTGAGGCACTTTGTCCGAAAGCTATTCCGTTGACTACGTTACTCGACATACTGTCAACCAATTCAAGCTTGATATGCTCCTGATTCCTGCCCACCACCTTGCTTGTGCCGTAATCATACACATTGTGTGTGCAGAAAAGCGGGCGTGGATTGCAAGGGCCGTGAGGTGCAAACTTCTTCAAGTCGCCAAGTAGCTTTTTCGTTATGTCCTTGAAGTCAATCACAGCCTCCACGTCAAGTATCGCCTGAGTTTGCTCGGGCAGGATATGCTCATCCACATAAGCCTGAAAACGCTTCTTGAATGCCGGAATATTTACCACCTTCATCGACAGACCGGCTGCATACGTATGACCGCCGAAATTGTCCAAAAGGTCGCGGCAACTCTTTATGGCGTCATAGATGTCGAAACCAGCCACTGAGCGTGCTGAGCCAGTGGCCATGCCGTCGTTGATGGTCATCACGATGGTGGGGCGGAAGTATATTTCCGTAATGCGCGAGGCAACGATGCCGATGACACCCTTTTTCCATCCTGAGTCATACAGGACAATAGACGACTGATGCCTTTGGTTTTCGAGCTTCTCAACAATCTGGTTGGCTTCTTCGGTCATCTGCTTGTCGATGTCCTTGCGTTGCTCGTTATAGCCATTGATGAGTTTCGCCTGATAGAGGGCTTTCTTGAAGTCCTTTTCCACAAGCAGGTCAACAGCTTCCTTGCCGTTTTGCATTCTTCCCGAGGCATTGATGCGCGGACCGATTTTGAATACGATGTCGTTCATGGTCAGTTCACGTCCTGTGAGACCGCAGGTCTCTATGATAGCCTTCAGTCCGATGGACGGGTTCTGGTTGAGCTGCTTCAGGCCGTGGAATGCCAACGTGCGGTTTTCTCCCGTCACAGGCACGATGTCCGAAGCGATGCTCACTGCGCAGAAATCAAGCAGCGGGATAAGACGCGAGAAGGGTATGCCATTGTTTTTGGCGAAAGCCTGCATAAACTTGAATCCCACGCCACATCCTGAGAGATGATGGAAGGGATAAGTAGTGTCTGCCCTCTTGGGATTAAGGATTGCAACGGCAGGCGGCATCTCGTCATCAGGCACATGATGGTCGCAGATGATGAAGTCGATGCCAAGTGCCTTGGCGTATGCAATCTCCTCAATAGCCTTGATGCCGCAGTCGAGCACGATGATGAGCTTGATGCCTCGCTCTTTGGCCTGTTCGATGGCTTTTCTGCTCACGCCATATCCCTCTTCATAGCGGTCGGGGATATAGTAGTCGATATTGGAATAAAACTGCAGAAGGAACTTATAGACGAGTGCCACTGCCGTGCATCCGTCCACGTCATAATCGCCATAAACGAGGATCGGCTCCTTTCGTCCCATGGCATCATTGAGCCTATCGACAGCCACATCCATGTCGTTCATGAGAAATGGGTCGATAAGCTCACTGAGCATCGGACGGAAGAATCGCTTGGCTGCCGATTCTGTCTTTATTCCTCTCTGGATGAGGAGGTCAGCCAGAATCGGACTCATGCCTATTTTCTCAGCCAATTCCTTGGCTGCGCGGATTCTGTCCTCAGTTGGCGGTGTATAGTTCCACTCAAAGTTCATTTATATTCCAAGTTTCTTGCGGATTTCTGCCGGTATGGCGTTCTTGTTTACCATATAGTCCATGGTGTTTGCGGCAATGAACGACTTGGTCATATACCATATACCCTTGTAGTCGCCTGTCTCACCCCATGAGTTCTTAACCATATAATACTCCTTGCCATACTGGTCCTTGGCGATACCATAGATGAGCATTCCGTGGTCGTCGGTCAGTTCCCAGTTGTCGTAGCGCTGCTGGCGCATCTCCTGGGTAGGAATGATTTCGGGAGCCTTGCATCCGAGTGAGTCGAAGAGTTCGGTCTTCTTGGCCTTTTCCAGACGCATCCACTTGGCGGCGTCGCTACCCTTCATGCTCTGCATCTGCTTAACGTCGTAGTTGTAAGCCACACCTTTGCGTGTGAAACCTTCCTCGCTCACGTCACCGCCCCAGGCGATGGTATAACCCTGCTCAAGGGCATTGTCGATAATCTGCATCATCTCGTCCATTGGCACGTTGTAAGACAGCGGGTTACGCCAGTTGTCCTGAACCTCTACTGCAAAGCGTGTATAGAATGGATGGTGAGTGTAGGAAGTGATTGTTACATAATCATCCCAGTTGAGTCCGAGGCTTGCTGCAAATGACTTCGGAGTATATTCCTTGCCCTCGTATGTAAACTTCTCAGGGCACTTGCCAAGGTAGGCGTCGAGGATACCCTGGAGTCCAACCTTCCACTGCGGTGTCAGTTTCTTGGCGTCGCTCTTTGCCACAGCGGCAACGTAAGGTTCCATCACTCCGAAGAACTCGTTGAAGTTGTTGAGTGAGTCACCGTAGAGTGAACCGGGGAATGGCATTGCCTCTTCAGGACAGATACCATAGTTCTGGATGCAGAACAGTGGGTCATAGCACGATCCGCCCTGGGCGAACTGGCAGTCGCCGTGGAGGCGAACCACCTGGATGGCCCTGTCCATATAAGTCTTGTTGCATACGAACATCTCGCAGAGATTGTATTCCTTGCCCGACTTCTTCAGGATTTCACTCTCGAAATAGGAGAGGGTGGAGTAGTTCCAGCACGTACCGCTACGGCTCTGGTCCTTGATGCTCGAAATCTTGTTTTCCACTACGGTTGTGAACACCGGTTTGTTCTTGTTGACAACCTCTTTCTTCTTGGCTGCCATGGCTCCGCCGCTAATCAGCACGGCGAGCGAGAGAATAATTAATTTCTTCATTTTTTATTGTTTTTTTACTTTAGTTTCGCATTTGCTCAACATTATGGAGTTAAAGGAGTTAAAGGAGTTTAAAGGAGTTAAAGACAATAGTCTTTTCGCATGCCTTTGGAGTTATCAGGGCCAAAACATACGTCTTTAACTCCTTTAACTTCCTTAACTCCTTTAACTTCCCATTTCCGAAAGTTGAGTTTTTTATTTTAATACTCCTTGTTTTCTGCCATATATTTCTCCACGTCATCGGGATGATATGGAATGCGCTCCTTGCCGAGGAAACGGCATCCGTCCTTGGTGATGAGAATGTCGTCTTCTATACGTATTCCGCCAAAGTCCTTATATGTCTCGAGCAAGTCGAAGTTGATGAATTCCTTGCAGTGTCCGCTTGCCTTCCAGTCGTCGATGAGGGCGGGAATGAAATATATGCCAGGTTCGTCTGTCATTACGAAATTCTCCTGGAGGCGGCGTCCCATGCGCAGGCAATTCGTGCCAAACTGGTCAGATGGCTGCACGTCGTCGTCAAAACCTACGTATTTCTGGTCGAGAGCCTCCATGTCGTGAACGTCGAGTCCCATCATGTGGCCAAGTCCGTGAGGCAGGAACATGGCATGTGCGCCAGCCTGTACGGCTTCCTCAGTGTCGCCCTTCATAAGTCCGAGTTCCTTCAGCTTGTCAGTCATCAGGCGGCATACGTTCATGTGCACGTCATACCATTTCACACCAGGTTTTGCCACGTCGAGCGCATAGTCGTGACAAGCCTCAACAATTGAGTAAATCTCGCGCTGTCTTTGGTCGAACTTGCCGTTAACAGGCATTGTGCGTGTATTGTCAGAGCAATAGTCGTCAAGCTCGCAACCGGCATCACAGATGGTCAGTTGTCCGGATTCAAGCAGGGCCATCGACGGATTTCCGTGCATTATCTCGCCGTGCTGGCTGAAGATTGTGGCAAAGCTCACCTTGGATGAATAGGAATTGGCCATGCCATCCACTTGTCCGCCCACAAACTTCTCGGTCACTCCCGGACGAATCAGGCGCATAGCCTTGGTGTGCATCTTATAGCCAACGTCGCAGGCTCTTTCGATAGCCTCAATTTCCTGAGGCTCCTTGGTGGAGCGCATCTTTACAACCGCCTTGATGAGTTCGAGCGAAGCCGACTCTTTCTGCTGGTTGGGATGAATACCCAAAAGGTCCATAATCTGAATCATGGTGTCGTGGCGGTATGGAGGCAGGAAATGTATCTTACGCTTGCTCTTGAGCGCATCCTGTACGATAGACGATAGTCCCTTCATAGGCAGTGTGTTCGCTACACCCACCTGTGCGGCAAGGTCGCTGACCGAATCGACAGAGCCATACCATACGATGTCAACCACGTCGATGTCGTCGCCCACGAGAGTCTCGCGGTCGTTGTCGATGTCAATCACTCCCACCAATCCTTCCCGGTGCTGGCCGAAATAATATATGAATGTCGAATCCTGCCTGTGGGGATAGTATGCGTTGGCAGGATAGTTCATCGGCGACTCGTTGTTGCCGAATAAGATTACGATACCGTCATTAATGAGTTTTTTCAGTTCATTGCGGCGCCTAATATAAGTGTTTTTATCAAACATAAGCTATAATTTTATTATTAATTCAAAAAATCTTTGCAAAGATACGCATTTTTTTCGAAAAAACTTATAACTTTGCACGAAATTTACAACTTTAATGTCATAATTAGCAATTTATAACATAGATAAAGATGATATTTAGAAAGACTGGGCTTGTGCTCGAAGGTGGAGGAATGCGCGGAGTGTTCACAAGCGGAGTGCTTGACGCCTTTATGAAATATGATGTTAACTTCAGTTATATAGTCGCCGTGTCTGCCGGTGCCTGTAACGGGTTGTCGTATGTGAGCCGTCAGCCACGCAGGGCACGCTTGTCCAACATCGACATGATGGTGAAATATGACTACATCGGATTGCGACATCTTGTCACCCAAGGTTGCATCTTCGACCCGGAACTTCTCTATGACCGTTTCCCCAATGAATTGGTTCCGTATGATTATGACGCATATTTCGCCTCGCCCTCCACTTTTGAGATGGTTGTCACAAACTGCAACACGGGCAGGTCAGAATACCTGACAGAGAAGTCTGGCAATCGCCAGCGTCTTCTGGACATTTGTCGTGCCAGCAGCAGCCTTCCCTATGTCAGCAAGGTGATTGATGTTGACGGTCAGCCATACCTTGATGGCGGCATTGTTGACAGTATCCCCGTACAGCGTGCCATTGACATGGGCCACGAGCGTAACGTCCTGGTACTCACACGCAACCGTGGCTATCGCAACACGTCACGTGACCGCAAGATTCCCAAGTTCATATACAAGAAATATCCCCGTCTGCGGGTTACGCTGAGCAGGCGCATAGCCGAATATAACCGCCAGCTGCAGATGGTGGAGGATATGGAAGACAGGGGAGTGGTGGATGTAATACGTCCGTTGCGCCCGATGGACGTGGACAGGATGGAAAAGGACGAGAAAAAGCTGGAGGCTCTCTACGAAGAAGGTTTCATGCTTGGTGAGGAGTTTTGTAAGTTGAAAGTTTAATATAATTCTTCAATCTTCCAAAAGGTCTGGCCTCAGCAATTTCGTGCGCTCCATGGCCTGGTCCATTTCCCACTGCTTTATCTTGGCCTCATTGCCGCTGAGCAGGATATCTGGCACCTTCCATCCCTTATAGTCGGCAGGGCGTGTGTATATGGGAGCCGAAAGCAGGTCGTCCTGGAAACAGTCGGACAGTGCGCTCTGCTCGTCGCCAATCACTCCCGGAACTACTCTCACGATGGCATCCGCCATCACCGCTGCAGCCAACTCGCCTCCTGTGAGCACATAGTCGCCTATGCTTATCTCACGTGTGATAAGGTGCTCGCGTATCCTGTGATCAATCCCCTTATAGTGACCACATAATATAATAAGGTTGCCTTTGAGCGAAAGGTCGTTTGCCACGTGCTGTGTGAATTGCTCGCCGTCGGGCGAAGTGTAAATCACCTCGTCGTATTCCCTTTCCGCCTTCAGCGCCGATATGCAGCGGTCTATCGGTTCGCACTGCATCACCATACCAGCAAATCCGCCGTATGGATAGTCATCCACCCTGCGCCATTTGTCGAGAGTGTAGTCGCGGAGGTTGTGCAGATGAATCTCCGCAAGTCCTTTTTTCTGTGCCCTTGCGAGTATCGACTCGTTGATGAATCCCTCAATCATTTCGGGCAAAACTGATATAATATCTATTCTCATGGCTGCAAAATTACTGCTTTTTATTCTAAAAACCGCATTTTTTTGCAAAATAATATCATTTTTTCATGAAAAGTTTTGCAGATAGACATATTTTTATTATTTTTGTGGCCGATATACGGGAACAATCCCCGTAAAAACTAAAGACAGAATAATATGGCATGGTACAGTAAATATCTCTCGATATACGAGAAGCCCTTCAGCGAGGTGCCCAACGAAGTAATCACTTCCACCCGCGAGCGACTGGCAGCGATGCAGAGCGATGAGCCTCTCGTGTCGATAGTCGTTATTGCGTATAACGAGGGAAAGCGCCTTGCCTCCTGTCTTTGGTCGCTAAGTGATTTACAGACATCCTATCCAATAGAAATCCTTGGAGTAAACAATAATTCCAAGGATAATACAGAAGATGTTTATAAGGCTTTTGGAGTGAAATATTTCAACGAGACTCGCCAGAGTCCCGGCTTTGCCCGCCAGTGCGGATTGGACAATTCGCGTGGGAAATATCATTTCTTCATAGATGCCGACACCTTCTATCCTCCTCACTATGTAGATACGATGATGCAGACATTGCAGAAATCCGGAGTGTCATGTGTCGGTGGATTTTGGAGTTATTATCCCGACGAGAATCACTCCGCCTTCGGACTTTGGCTCTTTGAGCTAATCCGCGACACATTCCTGTATATCCAGCACTTCAAGCGTCCCGAGCTTTGCATCCGCGGAATGACCTTCGCCTTCAATGCCGACTATGCCCGCAAGGAGAAAATCCGCACCGACATCCGCCGTGGCGAAGACGGTTCGCTTGCCCTCTCGCTCAAGAAATACGGCCGCATAGCCTTCGTGCATAACCGCAAGGCACGCCCAGTGACAGGCTATGGTACATTGGGCAGCGGCAACCTTTTCAGCAGCCTCCTGTATAGGGCAAGAGTTCAGCTGAATGGCATCAGCCGCATCTTCTTCAAGAAGGAGAAGTATGAAGATTCGGAAGAGAATCTAATAAAACCAAATAATTAGTTATGACACAAACAAAGATTTCCATAATAATTCCAGTGTATAACGTTGAGCAATATGTCAGACAGTGCCTGGAATCGGTGATTTGTCAAACGATAGACCATTCACTCTTGGAGTGTATAATAGTCAACGACTGCACTCCTGACAAATCTATGGATATTGTGAGTGAGATAGTAGATAAATATAAGAAAGGTGACGGTTTAATGCACTTTATACTATTGGACCACGAAAAGAACAAAGGCCTATCTGCAAGCAGGAATACAGGAATGAGAAAAGCGACAGGAGAGTTTATCTATTTTCTCGATTCAGACGATTATCTTTATCCTGACTCACTTAAGGTTTTGATGAACTATCATCAGCAAGAGCCTGAGGCGGATTTGATAATGGGAAACCATTATGATGACCTAAACACTACTAATTATTATAAAATTAAGAATGTCAAAATCATTAGAAATAAAAACCTGCTCTATTTTGGCAAAACAAAAAAGATATCGGCTTGGAACAGTCTTGTAAGTAGAAAAGTCTTGGTGGACAATAATATTGAGTTTGTTGATGGGATATATTTTGAGGACAATGTATTCAACTATCAGCTGATACCTGTCATTAAGTGTGCCGTTGTTGCACCTGAGACAACATATTTCTATAGGAAGAATGCCAAAGGGATAATGTTGGCGGCTCCCAAGGAAAAAGTTGAGAAAGTGGTAAACGACTATCGACTGATACTAACATTGTTTTTGGAAAATCTTAATTGCAACTGCTATGTTGGCAAAAGCATAGCGATACTCGACAAGAGTATGGTGCTAACAGACATCATAAATCATAATGTAAATATATTATGCAATTTGGACTGTGTGAACAAGCAATTGAAAGCATTGCGTAAACGTGTAGTCTTGTCACATCTATCTCATGCAAGATTCTTCTTGCTGATATTGTCGATGCTGATGTTTCCGCCATTTAATGGTCTTACAAAATTCATATGGTTCAGACATCATTACGAGACCATTGTCTTGGCGTTTGCACGATGCGCCATATATTGGGACAAAGTATTGTCAGTTAGATAATAATACATATTTATCTATAATCTAATAGAATTAAACAAGAAACTCAATGATACATATTGCATGCTGCTCAAACGAGAAGATGGCTCCAATGTTTGGAGTTGTGATGACATCAGTTGGCGTAAACGTCAAGTCTGACGATGTCATGTTGTATCTTCTGCATAATGGTTTGAAAGTCAAGACTATCAAAAGACTGAATGAAATAGCAAGGAGATGCAATGTAAGCCTTAGGCTAATGGAAATTGATTCTAACATTCTGAAACACTGTCCAGTAGATGCAAATATACATTATGCCGACATAATGATGTATGCGAGATTGCTCTTGCCGACAATGTTGCCCGATTTGGATAAGGTAATCTATTTGGATTGCGACCTCGTTGTCAATAGCGACCTGAAAGAATTGTGGGACTTCGACGTAAATGGTGTAGCAGTAGCCATGGCACCCGACCATCTGTATAAAGACGCGACAACATTAGAACGTCTGAAAATGACGAACGGCGAATACCTTAATTCCGGCGTAATCGTAATGAATCTTGAATATTGGAGAAAACATAATGTGCAAAATCGGGTGTTGGCCTTCATTGAAGAAAATGGAAAGCAATTAATCTATTTCGACCAAGATGCCTTGAATGTTACGCTTCAGAATGAGAGAAGGAAGCTGCCAATAAAATATGACTGCACACCATACCATCTTCTCCGGAATCTGGACAATTTCCCTTCGGAAATCCATGAAGAAATTTGCAAAGCAAGAACAGCTCCCACAATATTCCACTATATGGGTCCCACAAAGCCATGGTCATTGGGCAGTTATGTTCCTGGCAAAGAACTGTTTAAAAAATACCAAAGACTTTCGGGATGGAGACATTATGTTGTAAACAAACTTCTTTTCAAAAGGATTCTTTATACCTTGATTCCCAATATGAAAACAAAATGTTGGGAAAACAAGACCTATATCGAAGGTTGGGAAAGATTATATAAAAACTGAGAGTTATGAAAGAAGTATCAATTATCATACCAATTTATAATGTAGAGAAGTACGTGGCAGAATGTCTGAATTCTGTCATCAGTCAGACTTATGGCCATTCCAAGATAGAGTGCATAATAGTTGATGACTGTACTCCAGACAGTTCGATGGATATTGTTAAGGAGATAATAGAAAACTATAAGGGTGAAATGACATTTGTACTCCATAGACATGAGCAAAATCAAGGCCTGTCGGCAGCAAGAAACTCTGGAATCGATATTGCCACAGGTGATTATCTGTATTTTATGGATTCAGATGACTATATATATCCAAATGCAATAGAACTGTTGATGAAAGCCTACTATGAAAACCCTGATGCTGAAATAATTTCAGGTAATACATATGATGAATTTCATGGTTATAATATTTTCAATGTTAGCGATAAAAGAATTATTGAGAATATGAATTATCTATACATGGGAGACACTAAACTGATAAATGCTGTAAATTATTTGATAAACAGACAATTCATAAAAAGAATAGGCATAAAGTTTAAGAGAGGCATATATTTCGAAGATCTTCTTTGGAATCATCAAGTGTTATCATACGCTTCAAAAGTGGTAATTATCCCCAATATTACCTATTTTTATAGAAAGAATACTAATAGTATCATGCATCAGTCAAAGATAAAGAAATTAAACAAAAGCGTCTTTGACCATATTTTAATTCTTAAGAGTTTTGTAAGTGAACTTAATAAGCCAATATATGTAGGTAAAAGTGTGAATATTATATATTTATTTATCAACACCTATGATATTATTGAATCAAATATTCATTTGATAGACAATTCCAATCATTTACAGCGTCAAATGAAGATAATCAGGGGATATTTTATGCATGCACATTTCAAAAATCAGAGATATGTCCTTGCCATTTTGACATTTATGCTTTATTCTCCATTTATACATTTCAAGAAATATGGATGGTATAGGCATAAATTTAACAGGATAATAGAATCTTTCTGGCGTCTTGCACTTGTTTTCGACCGTTTTCACAATTAATTAATTTGAAATTATGAAAATATTATTCCTTGTATATCACGGTTTCTCTGCCGAGAGTGGAATTAGCAAGAAAATTCACTATCAAGTGAAGGGATTACGGCAGAATGGACATGAAGTCCATCTCTGTTATTACGACTTCGACCCTAAAGGCAACCGTTGTCGGTATGTTGACGGAAATGTTATTGCAAACTACGGAAAGGGCTGTTTGGCTGCCATACGTTCACGAATTGAATATGGTTGTATATATGACTTTTGTGTGAAGAATGGCATTGATATGGTATATGCCCGCAGTTTCATGAATGCAAGCCCTGTTCTTGTCCGTCTTTTTGATAAGCTCAAAAGAGCAGGAATAAAATGCGTAACAGAGATTCCTACCTATCCCTACGATACAGAGTTCAAGGGCTATCCGCTGAAATACAAGATTCCGCTTTATATCGATAAAGTGTTCAGAAAGGCTCTTGCTGCAAAGATGTATGCCATCGTGACATTCTCAAACGAGAAGACCATATTTGGTAAGAGAACAATATGTATAAGCAACGGTATTGACCTTGACAGTATTCCTCTGCATAATCCTCAGAAACAGAAAGACATTCACCTTATTGCCGTTGCCGAGATTCACTATTGGCATGGCTTTGACCGACTTGTTGCAGGCATGAGAGAATACTATAAGCAGACCCCTGAAGGACGTAAAGTGTATTTCCATGTAGTCGGTTGGGAGGACGACAGGGGAACAACAAGCAACGGCTATCTCACCATAGAACAAACGGCAAGGAAATATGGCATTGAGAACTTCGTCATCAACCACGGGAAACTCTTTGGCGAACAGCTTGACGAAGTTTTCAACCTATGCACATTTGCCATTGGAAGCCTTGGGCGACACAGAAGCGGCATAACGGAAATAAAGACACTGAAAAACCGTGAATATGCCGCACGTGGCATCTCGTTCATTTATTCCGAGAACGACAGCGACTTCGACGACAAGCCATACGTATTAAAGGCACCTGCCGACGAGTCACCAATAAACATACAAGAGATAATTGACTATATCGATAAACATGACTTCAAACCATCAGAAATTAGAAATACGGTGGAGCATCTGTCGTGGAAACACCAAATGGAAGAAATCATCAAAAAAATGTAAATCATTAGATATGAAACCTTTACTTTCAATAATTATTCCGCTCTACAATTGCGAGAAATACATCAATCAATGTCTTGATAGCATAATCCTCCAAGATCTTGAAAAAAACAGCTATGAGGTCATCATAATTGATGACGGAAGCACCGACAACAGCTTTACCATAGCCAAAGCCTACTCAGACCGTAACGATAATATTAGGGTCGTAAAACAAGAAAACCAAGGAGTGGCATGCACTCGAAACAATGCTATTGAAATTGCGTCCGGCAAATATATAGCATTTGTGGATGCTGACGATATGATTGTGGAAGGCAGCTTACTGACACTGGTTGATATTGCGGTTAACAACGATGCGGAGATAGTGAACGCCGCGCATCTTGAAGTGCCACAAGATGCTGTATATGAGGAATATAATGGCAGGACTGATAGTAAACCTTCTATAGGAGTGATGACTGGCGAGGAAGCTATAGTAAAGGTGACAAAACTAAAAGAGGGCTATTGTTGGGGGTACCTTATTTCACGAGAACTGATAATGGAAAACAACCTTCGTTTTCCTCCAAAGGTTTCGTTCATGGAGGATTGGGCATTCATAACACAGGCTCTGCTTATGTGTAAGACTTTCGTAAATACTAATGTTCTATACTATCTCTACCGTCGCAACGTCACCTCATGTGTAGCTAATATGTCAACTGATAAGCTATTGCTTGGCTGCCAATCTCTCGATATAGTGGTTACGGCAGCCAAGCAAGCTGATGGAGCTGTAAAAAGAAAACTTATGGACAATGTTTGTGTTAACATCAATATTGTCCTATGGTACACTATCCACTATAGGCGAATATTTCGAAACAGGAAAGACATAGTCAAAAGACTCCTTCAGTTGATAAGAGTTGTGGAGATGCGGTATGTTCCCCAAAACCTCATTCCATTTAGGCTATTCCCTAACCTGTATGTTCTATTCCGTCATTTATTGGCATCAAGGAAATATTAAACATAGTTAGCAATCTTCTCGAAAAATTCCACCCACTGAGGCATAATGGCTTCAGCCGTATATCGTTGTGCCTTCAGCCTTGCATTATTGCTCATCCGCAGTCTCTCTTCCCTGTGTGTTATCATCCATTCAATAGCTTCTGCCAACTTCCTGATGTCACCAAGTGGAACAATAAGTCCGTCTTCTCCATGAGTGATTGTGTCAGACGGACCATGAGGGCAATCAAAAGCGACACAAGGCAATCCACAACTCATAGCCTCTAACAACACTAATGGAAATCCTTCAAATCTGGAACTCAACACATATATTGAGCTATTGTTATATTCATCGAATATTTTGTCTGTAGGATTTTGTATTTTCATACTATCTGACAGATTGTACTCGGTGATTTTATTGTTTAGAGTTGTCTTCAGGTCTCCATCACCAAATATTGCTATTTCCCAACTGTCGTATTTCTTTGCTATTAAATTCCATGCTTCAATTAAATAATCAAAGCCTTTTTGGGGAAGCAGTCGTCCAACACAAATTATTCTCTTGGATTCAGTTGAATACGTGGAAATAGTGTTAAAACCTTTCGTAACCATATTTGGAATTACGGCAATAGGAATATCAATGTATTTCTTCCAGTTTTCTTTATCAGCATTTGTCAATGTAACTAAGTACTTGGCATTATTCATATATGAAATTCTTCTTCTGTCAATAAAATTTGAGATAACTTTAGCCAAGATATTATTATGTTTCTTGCTTTGAAGAATTTCTTCAATCCAAATGTGAGATTCGACAATAAACCGATAAGACAAGCTTAATATACATGGAAATTTATCCAATTCGTATGTCGTTAATACTACATAATCTGGATTGATTTCCTTCAATGCTTTATTCAACTTCGACTTTAATAACCGCAGTTTTTGGAGGAATAATATTTGTCGTTGAATAGCATTGTTTTTAAATAAGGGGAAAAAACGCACGTCAAGATCAATTACCTTTATCTTATCATCTAAGTGATAAGGTATGGGATGATTCCCCTGCTCGTATGTTATTAATGTGATGTTATACCCGTGTTTTTTTGATAAATAGTTCATCTTATCGCAATAGACACGTTCCACCCCTCCCCATTGTGCCATAGATTTATTTATATATACAATGTTCATGGTAGCTTTACTCCTTTTCTTGTTGTTTATGAATGTATTCTGCAATCTCTCGTATTACTCCAGGATACTTGCTTGAAAACTTCCTTGCAAATAGGTAGTCCGATTTAAGTAGTTCCTCAGCATCACCATCTTGCCATGTGTATGGCTCTCCTCTTCGCTTCTGCTCTGCTGAGGCACGGTTGAAGTCTATGAAGCGCATGCAACTGTGTATTCCGTCTTCAAGGTCGTATATCCGCTCACGGATTTCGGGATTAGAGATGAGTATGGAGTGCTTGTACATCTCGTCGCCACAGGTTGTATAGGCAAAGCGGCGGTTGATGAAGTCTTCTTGGTCGAGCAGATATTTCACGGCATCTCCTGTCAAAGACACCCAGTTATGCCCTGTGCGGAACGTCAATTCGTTTCCTCTGTCAACATGCAGTATGTCTTGTATCTTAAGTGCCGTATGGCGCACAATCTTAGCAAGCGTCACCTTCCATTTGGGCACAAACGGAGTGCGGTAGTTCCATCGCATCAGGAAGTAATAGCGTCTTCTTTTCCTCTCGATGTCGCCCTTGATAAAGTCGGTGAGGGTGAAGAAGCCGATAAACTCCTTGCCATTATGCTTGTCGAAAAAGTCATGGATATAGTCCTGACTCTTGATGGGAAGGTCAACTCCCGACAACTTGTGGTAATACTGATATGGGCCATGCTCGTAGGCTGTGCGGAACAAGTGCATCTCCGAATGTACCTGTCCCACGTCGCCCCAGCGAACGTCGTAACGCTTGGGCGTAAGGTAGAGCTTGGAATGTTTCGGTTGATACAATTCCGGCATAGTCTTTACCTTCTTGTCAATATGCAGGAAAATATCGTTGCGTGGGTCATCAATGAGTGAGAGCAGCGTGTTGAGCAGTTCCCATTCATTGTGCGCCATTATGAGGTATGCATGTCTATTGTTTGCCATATACATATTATGTTTAGGTGATTATTAATTAGCAAAATACAGCCCTTTCCACTTCATTCTGCAAAAAAGAAGCCACATAACCAAGACTTTGGTAGTAGAACCCAGTAGAAGAATCCTGTAGGCGATCATAGGTTTCAGAAGTATATAATACGTCTAAAGCCTCTGCTGCTGAGTAATTGTATGTATCCATTAGCCAGTCGGCTAATTCTACAGACAATTCATCCTTCATTATTTCTATTTGTTGTTCATTCAGTCGTGTCATAACATAATTTGTTTAATGCGTTTTCTGTTCCAAAGTAATATTGCCATGCCTGCTGCTTATCATCAGACAAATAAAAGCCTTGTCCAAAATCCTTATAAGGCTTGGATTTGTGCAAGTCTGGTTTTTCAACCCTTACATTTGAACCATGGTATAGTTTAATCATCATAATTTTCCTCCATTATTCTGGCAAACTTGATAGATGCAATCTACTGAGTCTGCAAAAGAAAATGTATGCAGAACACTGTAGTGCTGGTATATGTGTTCTAAACCTTTATGACGTTTAAGATATTGATATGCCTGATTAGGAAGAATGCCATATTTATCGGCAAACTCACTAATCAAGTATATAATATACCCAACTTTGTTATGTTCTTCTCTTGACATAGCCATTATACATAATTTATGTTACAACATTATTCTTAAAAAATATTTACTGTCAGATCTCTTCCATTCTCACTAACTCCCATCCGCAGAACTGCATGATAATCTTGTGCATTTGGGTTCCTTGGCGCAATGCCTCGACGCGTGGAGCCACGGCATAGCCATTGATTTGCTCTACGGCCTCAGCCCATTGTATTGCTGCCTTTTCTTCTGTGTAATCAGTCTTTGAGAGATATTTCAGTTCGAGGATATAGCTGTGGTTTGCATGATAGTGGGTCATGTTTGGTAGTAGGAAGAAGTCACAGTAGCCGTGGTTGAGTTCAAGCTCTGGGGCAGTGATATAGTAGTCGTTGAGGCTGAGATAGGCGAGGAAGAAGCCCTGGATGTTGCGCTCACCCTCGATGGAGTCACGTACTGTGGAGAGCTGCTTGTAGCAGTCGGCCATATATTGAAAACCATCGCGCCACTGTCCATCGAACGACATACTGTCGAAATGGTCTCTAAGTTTAGAGATATTGACAGAGCTGTGCTTAGACAGTTCGTTTAGGATATAATTGTAGTATTGCTTGCGCACATTGTTGTTAGGGATGCCAAGTATCACCCGGCTGCCCTTTGTTCCCTTTATGGTCAGCATACCATAATAGAACAGCAGGCTTGGGAATGTCTCAGGGTCGGTCATCTCGTTGGCCGAGAACGAGGGAATCAGCGTGGCTGCAATCTCGCCATTTTCAATGATGTCCATCATCACTCCCTTGCGGTCGCCGTCAAGCTTGTCGAGCTGTATGAGCATGTTGAGCTTCTTGTAGTCGGTCTTCGTGTTCGGGTCGAGCATGATTTTTGGAGAACTCTTGTAAGAGACGTAGTTACGTAAATAATATAATACCATGTCGCAATTGAAGACTCTGACATCGCTTTCAAGACTTTCCTCGGCGAAGCAGTAGTTGTCGTACCACGGCTTCATCTCTGTTATCATTGCCTCGATGTCGCAGTCGGCAGGCAACATTTCCACCTCTTTATAATAGGTGAACATCTGGCGCACGTCTTCAGTGGAGAATCCGAGCATCTTGTCGAGCTCGGGAGCCATAGACACGTTCCATCCTATGTTGAAACCGCTTGTCAAGTCATCGAGGGTCACTGGACTCACTCCCGTGAGGAAGATGCGCTCGAACATTCCCTTGAACTTCTTGAACACTTCGCGGTAGAATCCTGAGGCATGGGTCATATTGCGATATATGGCCTCCCCATGTTCGCTCAACACCACATTGGTGAAGTTGTCGTATTCGTCGATAATGAGATAGAGAGCCTGACCGAATCTCCTTGACATATTGAGCAGCAGGTTGAGTTTCTGCCCCGCATCGTTGGAACGCAGGAACTCGTCAACCCTCTCCTTGGGATAGTCATCACGATAAATATCAATGAAATCGTTGAGCTGGTCACAGCAGTAGGTGTTGAATTTCTCTTCCAGCACGTCGATATTGCCAAGTATTCGGGAGAAATCGAGATAGAGCACCTGGTAATGATTGCGCAATGGAGTGGGGTGGCTACCTATCCATAGGGAGCCAAAGAGTTTGTCGAAACTATCAGCCTTCGACTTGTCGTAGTATGCCCTCATCATACTGATGAAAAGGCTTTTGCCGAATCGGCGGGGACGTATGAAAATCAACGTATCCGGTTGCTTTTCAAGATCAGCCAAATACATCGTCTTATCTACATAGTATAAATCACGTTCTATCACCGACTCAAAATCGGACACTCCGTATGGTATCTGTTTTGCTGCTTCCATCTTTATTTTTTTTATTGATATTGCAATTCCAAGTGCAAATATAGTCATTTTCCTGCATATATAAATAGGTGAAGACTATTATTTAAGAATAATTAAGGTTGAGTATTCTTATTTGTCGCCGATTATTCTTACTTTTGCACCTAAATCATTTAAACCTGAGATTATGAAGATACTTTTCTATGCAGACACGGTGTTCGGATTCGGAGGAGTGCAGAGGGTATTGGCGGTTATCGCCAAGTCGCTTTCTGAGCAGCATGACGTGACCATCCTGTCAACGGACACGGCAGAAAACCTGTCGATGTATGACTACAGACAGTCTGACGTCCGATTCGAATACATCACATATAACGGGAAAAAGAACTTGGAATATTTAGGATGTAAGACATTGAGTTTTCTTTACAAGAAACTTTTGCCAAAGAATAACGTTACATCAAGGATATACTCCTACAGCTTTTTCCGCCCGTCATACAAGAAGTCTCTTGTTGTAAAGATAAATAACGGAGGGTATGACGTGGTGATTGGTGTTCATGCCTTTCTCTCGCTTCATCTTGCTTCAGTGAGGAATCAGTTGAATGTAAGGAAGGTAATCGGTTGGATGCATAATTGTTACGATGCGTTGTTTGAGAAACAAAATCCTTATCTTCCTGAATTAAAGTCATTCTTCTCCTGTGGGATGAAGCGACTTGACAATATTGTTGTTTTGTCAAAATCCGACCAGTGCTTGTTCAAGGAAAACTTGGGCTTGGACAGTGTTGTCATCTACAATCCCCTGACCCTTGAACCTCGGGGCAGGGCATCGTCAGAACATAAGAAATTCCTTGCCATCGGACGCTTTTCTCCCAAGCACAAGGGTTTTGACCTCCTCATAAGGGCGTTTGCCATATTCGCCAAGTCTAATGCTGACTGGACTTTGGAGATAGTGGGCGAGGGGGAGGAAGAACTTATGCTCAAGCAGATGATTGTGGAGAACCAACTCGAGCAAAGAGTAAAGGTTTGCCCTTTCACTAAGGACATCCAATCTCATTACGTCAGGGCGAGTGTCTATGTGCTGAGTTCCAGATGGGAAGGCCAGCCACTTGTGCTCGTTGAGGCAATGGCCCATGGATTGCCCATCGTGTCGTCTGATTTGCCTGTGGCAAAGGAGATTCTTGAAGGAAAGGGGTGTGCCTCGCTCTTCAAGAGTGGCGATGTGGATGATATGGCTCGTACGCTTGCGTCAATGGCATCAAGTTCCCTGTGGAATGATATGTCAGCCAATGCGCTTGATACCGCCAAATTGTTTAATGTTGACAGTATCAAAACCTTGTGGATCCAGGTGGTTGGGGCATAAACCCCGTGCAATTAGGATTTTTTAAACATAAAAATCATCCACATAACGTTGTTTTATATAAAAATATGTTATCTTTGCACACGAAAAGAACTTTTTAAAACAATTGTTTTGACTTATGGAACAAGATTGGGATATAATAATCGACAATAAAAGGCGACTGTTCAGCCTCGACCTCAAGGAGGTGTGGCGCTATCGCGACCTCTTGCGTATGTACGTCAAGAGGGACATCGTCACATTCTACAAACAGACGATTCTGGGTCCGGCATGGTTCTTCATCCAGCCGATACTGACCACAGTCATGTTTATGTTTGTTTTCGGCGGCATTGCCGGCATTTCCACCGACGGTGTGCCCCAGGCGGTGTTCTATCTTGCAGGACTTGTCTGTTGGAACTATTTCGCCGACTGCCTCACCAAGTGCTCCGACACGTTCAACGCCAACCAGCAGATCTTCGGCAAGGTGTATTTCCCCCGTCTCGTGGTGCCTTTCTCGATTGTCATATCCAATATGATTAAGCTCGGCATACAGTTCCTGCTGTTCATTGCGGTGTATCTTTATTACACAGTGACATTGGGCGAATTCAATGTCAACTGGACGATTTGCCTGTTGCCGTTGCTTATAGTGATGTTGGCGTGTATCGGCCTTGGATTCGGTCTCGTGATTTCCTCAATGACAACAAAATACCGCGACCTTCGTTTCCTTGTTTCCTTCGGAGTACAGTTGTGGATGTATGCCACTCCCGTCATCTATCCCCTTTCGGTGATGAAGAACAACTATCCCGACAAGATATGGGTGATAGTAGCCAATCCCCTGACAGCCATCACCGAGACGTTCAAGTATGGATTTACAGGTGTGGGAGTCTTCGAATGGTCGTATCTCCTCTACAGCCTTGTCTTCGCAATAGTTATCCTCCTGTTGGGCATAATGGTATTCAACCGTGTGCAGAAGAATTTCATGGATGTGATTTAGTTTGGAGTTTAATCTTGACTAATTAGATGAATTATGAAATATCCAGTTGGAATACAGACATTCAGCCAGATTATCCAGGACGGATACGTATATGTCGATAAGACAGATATGATATATAGCCTGGTGAAAGGGGGAAAAATATACTTTCTCAGTCGCCCGCGCCGGTTTGGCAAGAGCTTACTTATTTCTACCTTGAAGAGCTATTTCCTTGGACAGAAGGAACTTTTCAGAGGCCTGAAGATTGATGCCCTTGAGAAGGAGTGGAATGTTTATCCTGTATTCCACCTTTCTTTTGGTAAGGGAATATTTACTATGCCTTACGAGCTTGACAAAAATCTTGAGACATTCGTGGCAATGGCCGAAAGAGAGTATGGCAAGGATGAACTAGCCACAACTCTGAGTGAGCGATTTGCCACTGTGCTAAAAGCAGCTCATACAAAAACCGGCAGGAGAGCTGTTGTCCTGATTGACGAATACGACAAGCCATTGCTTGACGTGATGGATCAGGAGATATACGTTCAAGACGAAATCGGAAACAGGAAAAAACTGGAGAATTATAACCGTGAAGTGTTGAAAGGTTTTTACGGAGTCTTTAAGGATGCCGACGAAGACCTTCAGTTCGTGATGCTCACGGGAGTGACCAAGTTCTCTCAGGTGAGCGTTTTTAGCGGCTTCAACCAACCGGATGACATAAGTATGGATACTCGTTATGAGTCACTTTGCGGGATCACAAAAGACGAGTTGCTTACAGTATTTGACTCCTCAATCCGCTCGCTTGCTGCAAATAAAAGAAAGGATTATGACGAAATGGTGGCAATGCTTAAAAAGAAATACGACGGTTATCATTTCAGCAGCAATTTGACTGGCATATTTAATCCCTTCAGCATACTTAACTGCTTTAAGAAGAACGACATGCGCAACTATTGGTTTGCCTCGGGCACTCCTGGCTACCTTGTTCGCCTCCTTGCCCACAGCAATGAGAACATCAACGAACTCATAGGCAAATACTATCCCGCGGAGATGTTTATCGACTATAAGGCAGATGTTGAGCAACCTCTTCCTATGATATACCAAAGCGGTTATCTTACAATAAAGGCATGCAATCCCCGCCGACAGACATACTTGCTTGACTTCCCAAACGAAGAGGTTCGCTCGGGCTTTATAACCGTGCTTGCAGGCGACTATTTCAAGGAAGGTCGAACTAAGCCAAACACTTGGCTTGTGGACGTGACCGACTCTCTTGAAGCAGGCGATGTGGAAATGTTCATGAAGCAGATGACAGCATTGCTGTCCTCCGTCACCTATCGTTTCCAGCGCAAGCAGGACGCGTTTGAGTGCGAGCGTTATTTCCAATACACGTTCTATCTCATCATGCAGATGCTCGGACGCTACAACACGTTGGTTGAGAAGGAGACGAGCGAGGGCAGGATAGGCTGCGTTCTTGAATGTCCCGACTATGTATATATCCTTGAGTTCAAGCTCAACGGCAGTGCCGCATCCGCCTTGAAGCAGATAGAAGACAATGGCTATGCCAAACCCTATGCCGCCGACAGCCGCAAGGTGATATGTCTCGGCATCAACTTCTCTTCAGAGAAGGGGACAATAGACGATTGGCAACCGAGAAAATAAAAAAGATTAGTTATGAGCAGAAAAGTAATAGAATTCGACGGAGTGGGCAAGCAGTATGTGCTTGGAACGTTCGGTACAGGAACACTTAGTCACGACCTCAACCGATGGTGGGCACGGGTGCGTGGCAAGGAAGACCCATATCTGAAAGTAGGTGAGGTGAACGACCGCACAAAAAAGGGCGACAGCCGTTTTGTGTGGGCATTGAAGGATATATCATTCAGTGTCGAGCAAGGCGATGTGGTTGGTATCATCGGAAAGAATGGAGCAGGAAAATCCACTCTCTTGAAGATATTATCTCGCGTTACATCTCCCACGGTTGGTTCAATAAAGGTCAAAGGCCGAATTGCTTCTCTGCTTGAGGTAGGCACAGGTTTCCATCCTGAGATGACCGGCCGTGAGAATATCTACATGAACGGCTCGATTATGGGAATGACAAGAGCCGAAATCACCCGCAAGCTCGACGAGATAGTTGATTTTGCCGGAGTTGAGAAGTATCTCGACACTCCCGTTAAGCGTTATTCCTCAGGAATGATTGTGCGCCTTGGCTTTGCCATTGCCGCCCATTTGGACCCCGAGATTCTCGTAGTGGATGAGGTACTGGCGGTAGGCGATGCCGAGTTCCAGAAGAAGGCCATCGGCAAGATGCACGATGTGGCAAACGGACAGGGGAGGACTGTATTGTTCGTCAGTCATAATATGGCGGCAGTGAAGAGTCTTTGCAAGACTGGAGTTGTGATGAAGAATGGAGGTATAGAATACACTGGCGACATAGAGTCAAGCGTGAGCCATTATCTTCAGATTGGCAATCATTCCTCAGAAGAAAAGATAATTGACCGAATAAAGTGGAAAAAGCCTTCTATAACAATCAATAAGGTTGTCATAAATGGCTCTGAAAAAGCAGAGAGCACCATATTATCAGACCAGAAAACACTGGAGGTTGAAATAATTGGTCATACCGACGACCCAATAACAACAGACGTGATGCTTGTTTTTAACAATAAGGATGGTATGCCACTTGCAACGTTTGCACCAGGTCATTATTATGGCAATCTGATGAAATTGCCTGCTGGCGATTTTCATATACGTAAAACAATAGAGTTGCCAAAGATTCTGACCCGTGGTTATCTTCATGTCGATTTGCTGATGCACCATCCCATGGTTGAGTATCAGTTGAAGGCACCAGAGTGTGCCGTTTTGGAGACACAAGGCTTCCAATCAGGCTTTGGTTCTGCCATGAACCAAAACGACAATGGACTAATCGGTTTAGACGAATTGTAATAATGTTATGAAACGTAGATATGTCATATTGCTCACGGCTTGTGTCAATCCTGGTGGCATGCCATTCACTGTTCTTACGGACAGTTCTGAAAGATTGCGCCAGTATCGTGCGGCTCTTGACTTCTATCTGCAAGAAACTTCTTATCCAATAGTATTCTGTGAAAATACACTATGCGATTTCAGTGCAGACTATAAACATTACATAGATAGCGGAAGACTGGAATACATAACTTTCGATGGTAATAATTTTGACAAGTCAAAAGGCAAGGGATATGGCGAGACCATAATTATGGAAGAAGCCTTCCGTAAATCTGTCATTATAGAGCCATCTGACATAATTGTCAAGATAACGGGACGCCTGAAAGTACTTAATATTAACGTCCTTATAAATGATAACAACCGTTTGTTCGCCAATACTATTCAGACACTGAATCCCTCAAATAATTTTGTGGATAGTCGTGTTATAGTCTCGCCATTATCCTTCTTTAAAGATTCTTTCCTCACTCAAAAACACTTGATTAATGACAATGACAACTCATTTTTTGAGCATGTGTTATTCAAATCATTGGTACAGAGGAAGAATTTTATGTTTATCCCATTTCTCCATATACCAGAGATTTTAGGAATGTCAGGGTCAAATGGTACTGAATATAAGCCAGAAAATCGGAATATTAATACAACAAAGTATATGTTTGACATGTTGGGTAACAGTGTCAGGATAGAGAGACAATACGAAACCTATAGGATTCCTTTAATAATTAAAGGACTTATTGTGGTTATCCGTTGTTTGTTGCTTTTACGTATCAAATTAGTGCATCCGTTTTAAACTATATTATAATTTGTCGATGAATTTCGTAACTATTCAGCAGGTAGTATTCCTTTATACACAGTGGATTAAAAGCACTG
>SAMEA3663208__coassemble_121_pt1 | contig 39146 bp, 26 predicted proteins | sample SAMEA3663208__metabat2_low_PE_010 | metagenome-assembled genome bin SAMEA3663208 (sample SAMEA3663208) | pig gut metagenome | biome: pig gut; feature: pig-associated habitat; material: faeces | place: China | collected 2013
TGCAAAGGTACTAACTTTTTCACGGATTACCTAAAACCACTTTTGGACGCTTACGCTGAGACAATAGCCACGCTCCCATATTACAAAACCTATAAGCCAACATTTGAAGAGCATATTCATCGTCAAGATTTTCCCTCAAATATGCATCAAGAGGTTGTCCATCAACCCAATCCATAACCAAAACAGGGAATTCCTCTTCATCGCAATTAGTTGTATTCACAAAAAGTTCTCTGTCAATATATTGCACATGCAGAATATAAGGGGAAGATACAAATTGTAATTCCTCTGTTATCTTTGCATATCTCTCACTACGCCCCTCTTGCTCTTTGGTAAAGCATTTGACAGCAAACAATCTGCCAGTACTTACGTCTCGCATTTTAAACACCACAGCAAAGTTGCCACTTGACATTATGGGATTCCCATTATCATCAAGTACAGGTCGCAAGTTTGCCAATTTGTCGAAGTTGTCCTCCGCATAGCGGATTGCTTCTACATATTCTGATATTAGTGGATAATTCATAACTTTACTGTTTTTCTTTCATCTTGTTTTTGTTTCAAGAAAACAAAGAAGCTTTTTAATTTGCTGAATATTTGAAATGAGAAAATTTTTATCTATCTTAAAATTATCATCACTGCAATGATGTACAATGTTCTTTCTTATTGTATGAATATGTTGGTAGTCTTGCCATATATCAGTTATATTGCTTATCCCCAAAGTCGTTCTTTTTGATATTACATAGAAAGATTTTTCAATATCAGAAATACCATTATCTGATTTATGCTCTATTTTATATTCCTTTTGAGCTTTTTTTATATTATAACCAATTCTAAATAATATCAGTTCTATATGAATTTCTGCATAAGAATATACTTTTGAAACAAGCATCTCCATAGCCTCTTTATATATAGTATTATAGAACTCTTCAAATTGTTGATTAGGAGACAGTATTGACTGTATTTCTTCATAATCCATGCCTTTATTCTCTTCCTTTACAGTGAGAATTTCTTTCTTTATTAAGCTAATCTTATTAAAAAAGAAATCGTTAACTTCTTCAACAAGATTCATTAATATACATGCTCCATCTTCAATCCTACTTTGAATCTCATTTCTTACTTTACCAAAAGCCATATTTTATATACTTTTACAAATTACATTAATTTCAAAACATTATCTATAACTGATAAAAAAAATAGCTGAATCACAAATTCCAATTAAACTCCCATACAATATTCATCAAACGCCTCACTTAATTCAAGCATCCATTGGGGCAATTTCTTTCGCGCATTATCTAATAACTCCTCTGGAATAACTTGATAATGAGCATAAGCAATTGGAGCTGCTATTGCAGCAAGCGTGTCGGAATCTCCTCCAAGTGAAATAGCAAGTTTGAGGCAGTCCACAAAATCCTTTGATTCAAGGAAACTGATAAGTGCAGCTGGCACACTGCCTTGGCAGGATGAGTCAAAATGATAATCTGGTTTTATATCTGAATATGACTTGTCACTCCAATCGGGATAAAACTTATCAAGAACTTTTTCCTTAATATATGCCTTGTTTTGGCCATTCATACAGTAATGAATAGCCAATGCTGTAGCAACGGCACCTTTGATGCCTTCGGGATGGTCATGTGTGGGCATGGCGGTTTCCTTTGCCAACTGAATACATTCGTCTTCTGACTTTGCCATAAAGCCAGCTGCTGATACTCTCATCGCACTGCCATTTCCGAAGGAGTGATATGGCGGCTGTATGCCGTCAGCATCCAACCATTGTTTAAACCGACCGCCATAACCACGATGCCTGTCTGCTTTGCATCTTTCCTTTATTGTCTTTGCCATATCCTTGTGATTCAACAAGGCATCTGCGCAAGCAAAAGTACATACGGTGTCGTCGCTATATGTATTTTCGGGAAGGAGCAAGTTTACAGAATCGTAATTCTTTGTTCTGGTTCTCCTTGATTCGTATGGTTTTCCTGATATATCACCAATTGCAGTACTTAATAGTAAATTTCTCATATTGTATAAACTTTTTGACCATATTCTACCGACACCCCTGTATGTGAGCCATTGGCTTCGGGGATGGCAATGGGGGCAAACCCATAGCTGTTGTAACGTCTGATGTTCACATTAGGTAATGTGTACATATCGTTCTTAGTTTTTGCGCCAGAAGACTCATAGCGCATTCATTACGCAAAGGTAGTAAAATTTTCTATATAATTTACGTACACCTCGCATTTTTTCGATAATTTAACTCATCTTCATGGACTGTGTGCATTTATAATCATGTACATATCCAATGATGGTTGCTTCTTTATGACACAATTGGACAAAAGGTTAACAAGAAAAAGGATAATTATTTGCTAATTACTTCAAGAAATGCTTTAGGGATATATGCTGACGCAATATTACAGAGTCCGGGGATTTCAACGACAACTCTCTGCTGACCGGTTATCTTTGCAACCTTGCCAACTATACCGCAAAAAGCTCCATCCGTAACACGGACTATATCGCCTTTGCAATAACGTAACTGAGATTGATCAACAACCCTAATGTGTTCATCATCAATGCTGGTTAATTGTTTGAAGTTATCCATCTCTTTCTTTGGGACAACCAATGGAGGATTCTTTCCGTTGTCGTTCGTCTCAAAATGATTGAAATAGAATGTTATGAAGCTGAAATCGGGAGTAGATTTCAATAATGTTTCAATAATATGGTGTGTTGTTTGTACGAAAAGGAAATTGGGGAGTAATGGAACACGTCGTTTGGAACGTTTGCCATTTATAACCTTATATACAGTATGTAAGGGAAGAAATGTCTCAATTCCTTTTGAAGTCAACATATCATTGGCTTTTTCTGCTCGGCCGTATGACACCCTAAGTACATACCATTGCGAGGTCTCTGATTTATTATTGTCCATTTCCAAAGTCTTCACAATATTTTATTATTATAATATTACTTCTCTGCAAAGGTAAGAAATTAATGGGTAGTCGTATAGAATTGTTTGGATTTTAACACTAATTTAACAGAAAATGGGAATTTAATTAAAAACACTGCACACTGCACTAATCATGCGGAAAGCATTACAATAAATCTGTGCCTATTCTGAAAAAGCAGCCACTTTTTCTGTATAGGCAGTAGAGCCACTTGCAGTGATTTTTCTTTAATCTTGTTTTGAAATTAATGGGAAAGCAGAAATTTAGTGACCCCCTGCGTCAACACATTTGACTGATATTTCTTGTCTGACATAGAATGACTGCACATTCCATAAATAACGCCGTTACATTAAAAAACCTTCAACCTTCACCTTTTGGGGCGAAACGCCAGTGTTTATCGGGATTTCAGGAGGTGAAGGTTGGTGAAAATACCTTCACCCAACCTTCACCCTCGATTACGCTTGAATTCATCATTGATTCCACTATTTGACATCACTTAGTGTTCTCTGTCTGGAATGACATGGAGGTGAAGGTTGGGTGAAGGTTCATCGAGCAACCTTCACCTCTCGAAACCCTTATAAACACAGGGGAATCACGCCGATTGGTGAAGGTTGAAGGAATAATGCTGTAATTCATTTTTTTTGAGCTGCCGAATGTTCTATTTTTCCTATTCGCACGTCGTAAACAGGCAGGGAGTGACTCCGCTGTAAGTCCGTTGTGACTCCGCTGTGACTTCGCTTATTTATTATTTGTTTAGCAGTGTCCGATTATTCCAAGAGCGAACTTAAACTTTGACCAATGCGTCATTCTTGTCTTTGCATAGCAAAATGCCACATTTGCTCCATTGCTGATTATGCACTTCTAACTCATAAAAACTTCGTACTTGGGAATTCTTTTCTCTCATCAAAATGAGATAGTGTGTCCAAGGCAATTATCTTCGGGGCAAAGCATTACAATTACAGCATTACATTAAATCAATGCCTATACTAAAAAGGCAGTCACATTATTGCCCTATCATCCTTCGTTCATCCTTCGATCATCCTTCGTTCATCCTTCGATTGGAAGTGGGAGGGCTTGACACTCCACGCTCCCGATTCCTAAAGTCATTCGAGCTATTCTGGAACGAATGGGTTTCAAAGCACGACAATATGAAACTCATAGTCTGCGGTTCCGCCACCACTTGGATGACCAACAAACTTCTCGGCAACAAGGACGGCCTGCACAACAGGGTGACTATGCCGATATATCTTCGTCCGTTTAATCTCGCCGACACGAATGCGCCACGACCCGCCACTGATATATTGACAAGAAACAATTCTTAAAACCGCATATCCACCAAATGCCGCGGAAGGTTGATTACCTTCAGGCGTTTATACCATGTCTTGCCGGATATTGGCGACGCTATCTTGGCATGGCCCGAGATGATATAATAGCTGGCGGAATACTCATCCATGACATCCAGGAATGCCCTCTTTATGCGCGAACATTTCTCGTTGATGGCATTGTCCAAGGGATTGGTCAGATGCTCGATGCCCTCCTCTATCTTCGCCAAGTCCATCATCCTCGCCGTCTTGCGATACCACTGCCTCAACTCATCCTTATAGTCGGCAAGATACTTGAACTCGATTCCCTCTGGATGATTGAGAAACAAGAGATAAACCGCCTTGTGCACTGGCTGAAGGTCAACCTCCACATTCCCTAAGTCAGGCAACAGGAATCGGAAATCACCAGTAATCACAAGACGACTCAACCTCCCCTTGGCAGCCTCCTCCTTCAGTTCGTCGAGCAAGCCACTGCCTAAGGCGGAAAGAATCAAGTCAGTGCGTCCCGCCGTCTTCAACTGTCTCACAATCTTATGCAGTTGCAAGGCAAGTTCTTCCACATTATGGTTATCGTCATTCTTCATACATTTCCATGTTTTCCTTCAGCCATGCCTTCCATCTGCTCAATATCGACGGCTTGCGCCCGTTGTCATCATTCACCGCATTCACTGCAGGCGGCTCAGGAGCTGGAGCTACAACAACAAACGGTGGCTCTTTTGAAACATTCCCGTCATTCTCTTCCTCTGTCACTGCCTTTTCCTCCTCCTTCTTGGGCTTTGTCTTCTGAATAGGCTTGTAAAGTTCCTTCATCAGGTTTTCAAAATGCTCGTCACTGTCATTCGGCTTCACAACATCCATATTCTCAGTGAACTCATTCTCTATACCCGTAGCCAATATCGTCACCTTGGCATCCTCGCCGAGCGAGTCGTCGGTCGAAGTACCCCAAATCACCTCGATGTCGGGATCCAACTGGTCGAAAAACTCATCAATCTCCTGCATCTCGTTCACATAAATCTGATGCTCGCTGCTGGCATAGATATTAAACAGGATTTTCTTCGCCTTGTTGACGTCATTGCCGCAAAGCAGGGGTGAATCCAAGGCATCCACGATAGCCCTTTCGATACGCTTCTCACCGCTTGCCCTGCCGATAGCCATAATAGCTCCCCCACCCTTTCGCGTGGTAGTTTCCACATCGCGGAAGTCGAGGTTGATGTTTCCGTCGCTATGAAATGTGATAAGTTCCGATATACCCTTCACAGCCTCCTTCAGCACATCGTCAGCCCTCTTGAAAGCCTCATTGAGCGACACCTTCGAGTCGCTATACACGTCGCACAACCTCTCGTTGTTAATCACGAGCATTGCGTCAACATATTTCCTCATCTCCTCAACTCCCTTCAGGGCCTTGACAATTTTTTTCTTCCTCTCGAAATAAAACGGGATTGTCACGATAGCCACAGTCAGGATACCTAACTCCTGGGCCACCTGTGCCACCACGGGAGCCGCGCCAGTGCCGGTGCCTCCACCCATACCCGCTGTGATGAACACCATCTTAGTACCGTCGTTGAGCAATGTCCGGATGTCGTCGATATTATTCTCAGCCTCGCTCTTGCCCACCTGCGGATTAGCCCCAGCACCGAGGCCTTCGCCCAACTGTAGTTTCACCGGCACAGGAGATTTGGCCAGCACCTTACTGTCGGTATTGCAAACGGCAAACGACACCCCTTCAATGCCCTCGTCATACATATTCCTCACGGCATTGCATCCGGCGCCACCAACTCCGACCACCTTCAATATTCTCATTGTCTTGTCCTCCACAATCCCGAAGTCGATAGGAGGCAGATTATTCACGTCATTCATATCAAACACCATTTTAAAATCAATTACTGCTGCAAAGGTAATCAAACTTTTCGGATTAACCAAATTTCCGCAAGGCTTGTGATATTTTAAACTTTAAATAGTTACTAAACGACGTTTTATTCAGCTGACAAAAACTTGTAAGCCTTGTGATACTTACGCAGTCTCTCGACATCCTTGTCAGTAATTTCATTGAGCCTGGTAATGTCCATATTGCTTCTCAGGTCTGCAATCTTCACCTCTCGTGCAAAACGGTTGGATTTTGAGCGTTCCACAAATCGCTCATACGATTCTCCCTCTTTTTTCGTCACACACATGAGAGCTTCCAGAATTTCCTCAGTAAAGCCTTGTTCACGCAGGGCATCTATTGTCCAATCTGTATCTTCCACTACATCATGCAATAAAGCGACAATATCTGTGATACAAATGTTATAGTCTTCATCGTAAAGAGGTGTCACCTTTTCATACACATCCATAACATGCGACGTGAAATAGTCCTTGCCAGCTTTGTCCACCTGACCTTTATGTGCATTGATTGCTATACCCCATGCTCGCACCAAGAGGCAACTGAATGTATTGTCTGTTTCAGGTTCTAAGAGATGGGGATTTTCTTTGAGGAAGTTATTCCACACCGACTCAAGCCTTGCAGCCTCTTCCTCAGAAATGATAACGCCAGAGTGCCCACCCTTCCAATCCACTGTGGGTATTTCCTTTTGCAATACCTTGGTATCAAGAATATTATTACGTTGAGGATGTATCATCACGTCAAAAAGAATATCGGCATAATGACGTTTCTCATCAGTTCCCCGCCAATCTTCCCCTTCATACGCATCCGAACTGAGCCAACCACTGGCGATAATACCCACCTTGCCTCGACCTACTCGAAGCATAAACACGCGGTCTCCCTTTTCTGCCTTTTCCCAGTCATAGATTGACCAGTTAAAGTCAGACTCCAAGGAGTTCCATAACTCTTGAACAGCCCACTTCATATCCTCCATGCTTACACAAGAGATAGCAGGATTCCATTTCAAAATAATCGTTTTCATAATCTTTTTTTGTTTTTTGAATTATAGTTATTAATTGCAGTCTTCCAACACTGATGGTTAGTAGGCATATTGGGGTTATTATAAATTTATCTGCAAAATTAGTGAAAAGAACACAAAACACCAAAAGATACACCTCTTTTTTATATCATTAAGTCAAAATAATCAGATTAATGTAGAAAAAGGATAGCAAAGTCATTGCCCTTGCCATCCTTTTTAAATATATTCAAGGAGTGATTACTCCTTCTTGCATTTAATCCATATAGATTCGCCATCTATTGACATCTTCAACTCTGAGGTTGTTGATGTCACTGAAATAATCTCATAGGAGGCATACAACTCACCACCAACGTAGGTGTTTACGGTATTGCCCTTGATTGACCATGTGCCGCTCCCGTTTCCGAAATATCCAGAGCCATAGTATGTGCCATCCGACTTGAATGTGGCATACGTTGTCTTGAATGGCCAGTCAATATAGCTGCCTGATTGGCTCATTTTAAATTCAGTAATCTTCCACGTACCAACAATGTCAGAGTTGTACTGATTGTCATCATCGTCATTGCTGCATGAAACGAATGTGAATGTTGCCACCACAAGGGTTAGCAGTAAAAATAGATGCTTTTTCATAATTTGATTTTTTTAAAATTAGAATATTACCAATATTTATTATGTTTTGTATTTACAGCTGCAAAGTAACAACCTATCAATGCAGTCTTTCTGCATAATATAGAAAAGTTTATGAATGAGCACAAAAAAACAGGAAGAAATTACTCTTCCTGCTTCATTATTTGATTACTATACATCCGGTATATCACATAATATGCCACTTGAATCTGAACATCACTTCTGAATGAATCTCGTTATTCATCGCATTCTGAAGTTTCTCAGTCATCTTGTTCACCTTGTCGTGGTATTCGTCTTCCATGGCATACATCTCAGCTCTTTTTTGACTGAGAAGTCTGGACATTTGCATCTCGTCCTTCTTTAATTGCAACTTTACTGTCGCATTATGTTCCTTTCTAATTTGGCGGCGAAGGGCATCGTGTTCCCTGCTCAATTCCATCACCTTTTTTTGTAGCGGAACAAGTTGGTCGTCAGCCCACATCTCGTATTTGTTGATTTCGTAATCAACATATTGGTTGGTCCTCTCTTCTATCCCCCTCTGGTTTTCAGACAATTGGTTGTCATAATCAGCCTTGAATATATCATCAAGAGCATCAAGTTTTGTTTCCGTTACATCAGCACATCCTATTTCCAAAAGTTTAAATACGAATTCTTTCGGTAGCTTCTCACCGTTGTCAGTCTTGGCACAACCAATGAGATATTCTTCCGAATCGTGTTCATTAGAAGATGTGATACGATAAACAGATGCTATACCACTTTTCCCCTTGTATCTTTCCAGTAATTTCGACTTAAAGTCATAGGAATCCAAATCAAAGACCAGCTCACAGTCTGATAATGTTGTGTCCATCGCCTTTTGTACAACGTATTGCCCTAAAGGATGACCATATCTTAGTTGGATATATTCGTCAGATTCTTTATTGAGGATATAAGTGCCTTTAGGAATGTCTTCCTCTAAAGAGCTGTTTAAGGTGAAGGTATGATTACCCTCATCTATATCTGAAATAGCATCTTTCAGCACTGATAGTGCGACTTTCCACAAATGTCTGTTGTAAGAATTCATGCGCATTGTATCCTCGCCTTGACGCATACGCAGCTTGTTGACAACCTCTTCGTCAAAGTTCTCCAACAACGACTTTCTCGTAGATTCTATTCTCTCCTTAATCACAGCCTCCAACTCACTTTGCAGTTCATCAAAGGCAGCGGCAATCTCCCGTTCAGTTCGACACGTATTATAGATATTATTGAGTTTCCGCTCAAAATCCACGCCGGAATCCATCGTTCCCAACACCTCATCACTCGCTCCAAATACACCATTGAACAACGAGAACTTGTCGTTTAATAATTCATACACACGACAGTCAGCATAATTAGCCTGATTTACGAAATTAACGACTACTACATCATTCTTTTGGCCATAACGATGGCAACGCCCTATACGCTGCTCTATGCGTTGAGGATTCCAAGGCATATCGTAATTGACTACCAATGAGCAGAACTGAAGGTTGATACCCTCGGCACCAGCCTCAGTGGCAATCATTATCTCTGCCTTGTCCCTGAACGTATCTACTATGGCCTGTTTCTTGTCTATTACTGTACTACCTGATATTCTGTTTGTCCCCTCATATTGCATTAGCCATAAGCGATAGATGTTTTTGGCTTCCTCAGAATCGTTAGTACCATTGAAACACACTATCTTGTCGTTATATCCATTGTCTGATAGGAACGTATATAGATATTCCTGAGTTCTGCGGCTCTCAGTAAATATCAAAGCCTTGCGTTGACCACCAAGGTTCTTTATCTTTTCAAATGATACATCAAGTGCCTTCAAGAGTTCCCGAGCCTTGGTTTCTTCTCCAATGGCACGAGCTATGGCACAATACCCCCTCAGCTCTTCTATCTCACTGTCAAGACTTTCGAATGAACTATTCCCCGATTGCGAATCATCGTTATATATGCCATACTCATCATTTCCACTCTCAAAATCATCAGATACGCAAGACAATGCAGTCCCCATCACTCCCGTAGTCTTATACTCTTCCAGACGTTTTATGAAACGCTCCAATGTATAGGCAAGGGCGTATGACGAAGAAGCCATGATTTTCCTCACGAGAAGCGACAGCAGCGGACGTTGTCTTTCCGGTATTCCGTATGTTCCCTCTCGCATCAGGTAGTTGCTGACGCATTCATACAACTTTATCTCCGCTTCAGAGGGATAATACTCTTGCACGAAAGCAGTTCTTTTTGTGAAGTTCACATATTCCTCTACCTGTTTTCTCAATGTACGATGAATAATATGAGAGATTCTCCCTTTCAGTTCTCCGTATTTTGCCGCATCACGTGTCGTAACGGCATTATATTGTTCGGCGAATGTATCAAGACTTAAGAAGAATTGAGGGTCAATGATACTTATCAGACCGTAAAGCTCTTTCAAGTTATTCTGCAATGGTGTTGCCGTCAGCAACACTTTCTTGCAGTTCTTGAATGCATCACGTAGTGCATTTGCCATCACATTACCTTTCTTATATACGTTGCGCAACTTATGAGCCTCATCAAAGACAACCAAGTCCCACGCCCTTTTCTTGAGAAAATCCGCATTGGAAGCAGCAAAGTTGTATGAGCATATAAATATCTGGTTCTTACCCTTGACGGTTTGTCTTTTCGCATCATCCAAGGAATTGCTGTCCAAAATGAATGAGGGAAGATAAAACTTCTCCATCAACTCAATGTTCCATTGATTGCGCAAAGACGCAGGCACGACAATAAGGATTTTCCTCTTGTTCTCCGCCCACATCTCCGAGAGTATAATACCCGCCTCAATGGTTTTACCAAGTCCCACCTCATCTGCCAGAATAGCCCCCTTGCTCAATGGCGACTTGAATGCAAACAGTGCCGCCTCAACCTGATGAGGGTTGAGGTCAACTCTGGCTTCCGATAGCACACCAGTAAACCTACTGTCATCGCTCACTGATTTCTTGTGTGAGATATCCCAGGCGTAATATTTCAGTTGAATGGAAGATATCATAAGACTACTTTATATTATTATCATCATAACATACAACCCACTCGCCATGTTTTCTTCCGCCCACTCGTTTGAGCAATCCTTTTTGCTGGAGTTTCGCGATTATGAACTTCACGCCATCTGCCGTAATATTTCCAAGTACATCAGCCACTTCCACTCTTGTTGCCTTGGGATTCTCACGCAAATAATCCAACACTCTCTTTTGGGTAGTAATTTCTTCCTTTTGGGTAGTAATTTCTTCCTTTTGGGTAGTAATTTCTTCCTTTTGGGCAGTAATTTCTTCCTTTTGGGCAGTAATTTCTTCCTTTTGGGTAGTAATTCCCGTCTTTTGGGTAGTGATTTCAGTCTTTTGGATAGTATCTAAAACACCTCTGAAAAGCGTTACCTTGAATTCATTTCCAACACTGTCATTTTGGAATACCATATTTGGACACTCAGTTAATATGCGCACAATACCCGAGCCTATACCTCGATAATGCAAGGCATTGGTGGCAAAGGTTGCCATAAACGGATTACGTTGATAAGTCTTACCATTTCGGATATCTTCTTCCGTCAGTCCTCCTGCCAATGCCCCTGGACTAATAATCTCCACACGATTGTCAAATATAAATATTCTAATTGGAGCAGGGCGAAGAAGGTCTCTGTGAATTAAGGCATTTTGTAAAACTTCTTCAAGTACACTTTCTGGTATTTCCAATTTGCCTAACGTATTAAATGATGCACCTTCTTCCTGAATATTATGAAGATTTGACTTCAAGAATGTCATACTCTTCTCATATACCTGTAGCATATTACCCAATATTTCCTTGGTATCACGATATTGCGTTCCGCCCAATTCGTTGCCAAAGAATGATACAGCTTTCACCATACAAGTAGGACAATTATACTCTGGATGTTTGCCAAAGAAGAGGTAGCCTGCAAGAGTAGGTTTGCCCGAACTATTCAGGATATGAATATTCTTCAGCATTTGTTCAGCCTTTTCACCCAAGCTTTCCATGTTTAATGAATACACTTTCATTAGATACTCATCAATGGCATACCGGTCGAGGTCGGAGATTGTAGTACCGTCAACACCCGCCGCATCAGTTTGATAGCTTCCCGAATCTTGAAAAAGAGCCAATATCTTAGTATTCTCAGTGACACGTCGTTTGTCGGCACCTTGTTTCACCCATATCTCACCATTAAGGTTCTTGTAAGGTTTGTTCTTTCCTTGTTCTACCGAACAAACAAGAAAATGCTTATTCTCTACACGCACCACTTCGGTTTCTATATATATTGTCGGTCGAACCTGTTCATTTGCGGCATTACCGAGTTCACGGCTCGTCTGTTGGATCTGTTCATAAGACAGCCCAACAAGTTTACCAGTTTTGTCTTCCACTCCAAACAGTATGACACCACCTTTGCTGTTGGCAAAGGCAATCATCTCCTTGGCAATCTCCCTCTGCGAAGTGAATGCCTGTTTGAATTGCACTTTAGTGGTCTCGCCACAAAGGCATAAGTCCTTAAATATCTCTTCAGTCATAACCCTTTTATTTATACATTAACAATTACATATAGCACCATTGACCCAGTCAAGATTTTATTCTGCAAAAGTAATAAAAATCCGCCATACTTCCAAAAGAAGGTGCACTTTTTTGCAGTTTTGCTTTGGTTATCATTATTGTATGGCATATTTCTACTTGTTTATCTTTTGTTCGATAATTTAATTCTTTCGTTCAATCTTGATGGCATATTCAGGAGACACCTTATCGAAATCTTGAACCGTTGCTTGCTGCCAGTAATTTTCCGCAATTTTCTCGCATTCTTCTATATACCGTTCATTTGTCATATCAATTGACTTGCCATGCAGGGTAACGAAATCATTATATGAAGGTATCAAACATATATCTTCCAATGAGATTCTTACAATCCTAAATTGCATTCCTTCACTATTTCTCATTTGTAAGTTCTGACTACTTGTTAGTCCGACAGGAATATCTCCATTTTTTATACTTTTTAGTGTAGTAATCACGCTAATATATTTCGCATTCAATTTGAAATCATAGCAATCAGATACATCACCTGGCTCATATTCAATATGATTGTTCTTCAAATATTGTTCAAATATTTTGCAGCCAATGACATGGGTTATCTTCCTCACATTATTAGGTTCATACAAATAATTTCGATCAATATAATCCATAATGTCATCGCAATTTTCAGCCAAGTAACTAATATTATCTTCACCAATACTATTTACCAATTGTCGATAATGTGTATCATTAGAATAAGAACTATCCACCACAGATAAACATTGATTCTCGTAAGGGTCTAATCCTTGCTCAATTCTACTTATAGCAGATTCAAGTATTTTGTTTACATCATAACCTTTCTCAGTAATAGTATTACAAAGCCAATCATTTGTTGCCTTCCATTTTTCCTCACGTTCCTTTTGTTCTTTTTCTCTTTGTGCAACTTCACGTTCTCGTTTTTCGAGTTCTTCCCTTTCTTTTTTGTGTAGGATACTATCAAGTTCATTTTCACAGAAGTTTAGCAGCGAAGTCCATTTGTCATTTCTTTCATAACCTAATGACCAAAAATCATTGACCGTGATTTCTTTAGGAGAACAAAAACTATTCTCATCGTAACATATCCACTTGTCTTCTCTAAGTTTTTTGAAAAGGCTACTTTCTATATTCTCTGTATAACGGGTAGAGCCATGCCAAAGCACGTATTTCACTTGTCCTTCTGAATAAGCTTCAGGACAATTTATCATACGAACATATTGCCACAATAACTTTGATAATTTTTCAGTAAATTTACTAAAGTTGTAGCCTTCCAATAGAAAGTCATTAAAAAAAGCATAATAAGAACAGCTCAAATCTTTAGTACGCAAAAATTCTTGAGCCTGAACAGGCATATCTGAATAACCAAAATAGTTAGGAGATTGTTTATATTCCCTCTCGATAACTATGGGGGTTTTCTTTACATATAACTGTTGACATAGGAAGTTAAACATATCTTCCGTATTGCAATGATTATCTATGGATTTATAAAAGTTTATATCAACCCCATAGGCTTCGTCATAATTGGAAAAGAACAATTTCAAATCATCATCAATTATATAGGATTCCCTGACGTTAATCATCTTACGATTACCATCATGGAGACATAACAATTTGTATGAATCTCTCAGTATTTCCAAACATTTCTTATTCAAATGATTTTCTTTATACATATTGTATATAAATTTATAATCACTTGAAATAATATCTAATGGTGGTATTTCTTCACAACAATAGTGGGGCAAAATCTCTTGATTGAGATAATCAGACATTTCCGGATGTCTTAGTTCTAACTTATTGAGAAAATCCTTGTGACGATGCAACAAATCAGCATCAACAAATTTATACCCTTCAGAATTCACCATACCTTCATCTGAAGGAAGGAAAACATTAGGAATAACATCGTCTTCATTCTTAATATATGGTTTAATCCAATGATTATTTACTTTAACTATCGGCATAAACCAAATTTTGGGATATATTGTAATGGAATAATAACTATTCTTCCATAAATCATCTACTCCTGATAAAAAACGAATAAACTTGTCAATCCAATTCTGTTCTTGATTTTCCATAAAATCGGAACTCAACCTATTTGATAATGAATCTGAATCCAAAATCGGGACTGCGCACTCTTTTCTTATTCTATTTGCCTCAAAGCGATAATTATCAATATAAATGAGGTCAACATATCTATTATCATATAAGGCTTGAACTTCTTCATATGTAAAGAAATTGTAAAATTGCTCACTTGAATACATCAAACGATTCAGGTTTTCATATTGAAGAGATTTGGACAAGATAATCTTTTCTGTCTTCATAATATCAATATAGCATTTCTTCAAGAATTGATTCCTCGCAGAATCATCCTTTATATTTGCCATTTTGAATATATTGTCATTGATGAGCTTTTTACTTTCATCAATATCTCTAAGACATAACAATGAGTCTGCTGCCAATTTGGCAATAGCCTCAATAAATTCATCATTAACGTTTTCCCTCTCTAAAAATCGGTCTCGATTATCTGTCAACAAGAATGGTGCATTACTTATGAAGCATCCTTCAAATTTTTCACTGGTAGGAAAGAAACAATGAATAAAAGGTTTTACATAAGTGTCAATCAGTCCTTTATCAGATATGAAATAACCAACAGACACCTTAAACATACCTTCAGAAGTTGATGCTTTTCTATGAAAAAGATACATTGTTTTTGTATCCTTACCATCCATAAGTTTACAATATTCATACTCTATATCATGAATGACACCATTTGAGATTATCTTCTTAGAATAAGAGTGTGAAATATTCTCATCAATAATTTTCCACTCCACATTTTTCACATTATTCAAGAAAACGACAGGCAATGAGAGTTTGAGTAGCCTATCCTTTATTTCAGAATACGCTTTATCCTTCTCAAAGAATGGTAGAACGAACACTGTTTCGTTTGACTCTCTTCCTGAATAATCCTCATCGAGCAATTTGGGGATAATATAATTTTCAATTGAAAACCAAAACTTTTCATCATAAATCAATGGATTGTTCGTATATTGAAATACAGACTTAAATCCAACGCCAAACTTTCCGATTGTCTCTTTGTCATCTTCCTTGTTTGAACAAGCAGATAAAATAGCATTAAGATCACCGATATTAGAGTCAGAACTTCTTACATCTGTTACATCAAAATGTTTCTTTCCATCATGCTTAAAAACCAATCTGTCGTTATATAGAATAATTGAGACATTTGCCGCCTTGGCATCATCTGCATTTTGAATCAATTCATAAATAAAATGAGCTGATTCGGGGTATTTTTCTATAATCCCCCGAAATATATTTTTATACTCTTTCTTCGAAAAGACTTCGTAATCTTTCAATTTGTCTTGTCTAAGAAGTTCAAAGAGTTTATATTCCGATTCAGTTATTCTTGGATTCATATCTATATTTCAATTATTATAGCATCCTTTGAAATTATTATTGCACCTTCTTATTGACTATTTTTAATTTCAGATAAACAAGTGATAATATCATCTCATATTAAAACACCATTAAGTCTTTCTAATGTCAAATGCTCTTCAATATTATCCCAATGCTCATAATCTTCATCATCAACATGCACCATCATATTGTTGATATTGCGTAGCCTTTTATTATCAATGCGACCAGCAGCCTTAAGGCGTTTCTTCAGTTCTGGACACATAAAGGTCATAATATCTGCTAATACATACCTCTTTTCGTTATAGTCATCAAAATAAATATCTTTGTTTGCTTCAACTCTTTTTAGTTCATCGACAAGGAACAGTCCTAATTTTTCTGCACTTTCTATGGAAAGTATCTCGCCAGAATGACCATGTAACCAATCCACTTCTGGCACTGCCTTTGGGAGTCTGTCTGCTGTAAGTATTCTTGTATTCTCTATCCTGTGCATATACTGAACGTTAGTCTCAAAGAAACGTGAAGGTGTCAAAGTTCCATCTGGTTTTTCATACTGATATGGGTAAAAGCCTAAGAATCCTCCCCATACAATACCATTAATCTTCTGCCCCACTTGCACCATAACAAAGAGGTCCCTGTGCATCACTGATTTCCAATCATACACATTCCAGTCGAGCTTGTTGTTATGGTCGAAGTCTTTTTCTCCTTTATATTGGGCAAAATAGTTTTCAAAGTCTTCTCGTGTAAATCCCGATATTGTAGGATTCCATCTGAGAACGAATACTCTACGTTGTCTTGGTGCTATTCCATTATCCAGGAATGAGTCACGCTTCAAGTTAATGTATAATGCCATAATTATCTGTATATTATTTGTATAGACTTACACCCTATTGGTAAACCAAAATGAATCGATGAGAAATTGTATTGTTGTTTGGATGTGGATGAACAGAGTACAAGTCTCCTATGTCCGTTTTAAACATTTAGATATTTATATTATATGTTACTCCCAGAGTTTCTCGAAGGCCTTCCTAATTATACTTGCCATCATAACCCTACGTGCTGCCAAGAAATCGAAGTAATCAAGGGTTTCGAAGTTCTTGGGAAGTGCATTATCTGCACATGCTTTAGCATATTCTTTTTCACCGAGTTTTGCCTTATATCGTTCAACATACAATGCAGGTGCATCATCGGAGATGTCGATGTTGGTATTGAAGTCAAGATAAGTGAAGTTTGCCAACTGATTTCTGTCACGATCATCTGGTATTCCAATATCAGCAAGATACTGTTTAGGGAATATGTGATGCTTGTCAATAGCCTTCTTCATTCCATCAGAGCCAAGAACCCAATATTTAGAGAGCGGTGTGTTTGAGAAAAGCATTGGCGTTCCAAGCACATTGATAGAAGCGATATAGCCAAACCACACTGGTGAGGTAGCCGAAGACGAAGTCAGTCCGTGGATAAGCTCAACATTGAAATAGCTATCATTCATCCTTTGTTTGATTGTCTGGTTGAGATATGCCACAAAGCCACAAGCATCTGAAATACTTCTAAGGTCTGCCAGTTGACGTTCTACGGTTGATTCTGGTGAACTTGAATAGAACGAAGTAACAGTACTCATAAAAATCCAGCGAGTAATTACCTTTCTCAATTCAATCGGATTAACTTTATATTCGTTTTTACCTATTAGATAAAGTACATAGCTAAAAACTACAACATAGTTTGATGCAACCAGTGATTTGTTAAGATAACCAGCTTCGGCAAAAAGGTTCAAGAATGAATGCCAGTTGTTCAAATTTGTGACGTTATCTATGGCTGATTTAAAAATGGAAATATTCTTGTCCCTCGTCTCTTCTGAAACAAGTCCTGTTTCCAAGTCTTTACCTCGCAGCAATTTATATCCATACTTTAAACGAGCACGATGGAAGCCTAAGCCAACTGCCATACGAATCAGATGTGAAGGCTGTATATCAATAATTTGATTATATGATGTACCAGAGGCTGCCACTCGCGACTCTGAGCAAAACTTGCCTATCTTGTCATGGAGGTCATTATTGTAAACGGCCAAAAGAGTTTCAATGAAGTTATTTTCATTCAGGTTTTGTCCGCCAGAATTTACTCTTCGGAATATCTCTGCCACATCTTCTTCGTCTGCTGTTGACAGTATACGGAGTGTAGGAATTGTATATTGCTTAAGGTCAAGCAAAGCATTGATGTTAGACTCTATCAATTCTTCCTCTTCATCCGTTAGCTTCTCAAGTTCATTCTTGGCACGACCTTCATTTATTTGCTTGATAACAGCCTTTCGGAGTTTGGGGACAGCATGATTTTCATCTGCTTTGTACACTTCTGCAATGTCACTGATAAGACGGGTATCGTTCTCATTTATTTGTGACCAAACAAAAAACTCTTTAGTGAGCGGATTATAGCAGATTTTTATTCGTTTTTCCTTGAAATCTTTATTCTTAACTGGAACACCTGTCATTGCAGCCAACAAAGAGGTAAGTCTTTGCTGACCATCAATTACCAAATCATCAGGACGCTTAAATTGCTTCTCATTACTACCAATGGACTTGGTATTTTCATAATTTACAGGTGAGGCCCAAAGCATCACATAACCAATTGGAAATCCCCTCATCATTGAATCAAACAACTCTTTGACTTTCGTATCTTGCCACACAAAGGGACGTTGAAGGTCTGGCAGTCCAATACTGCCATTCAGTACTTCGTCAAGAAGGCTATTAACCTTTCTATCTATACGCTCAAATAATTCTTTTGCCATAATCTAACAGTATTCTATTCCCACATCATGCTTTGAGAGCATTAAGGTCTCTTCTAATAATATCAATTCCTTTCCCACCACAGGATTCAATATACCCCAGCTCGGAAATCTGACAAAGGTAACATTTGCCAGCTATTTCTACCAAGGAAGGATTAATCTCCATTTTCCCCATCATTTTCTTCCGAAATGCGGCTTTATCGACCATTTCCATGGCTGCGATAGCCTGAAAATGGCCGATTATATGTTCAAATCGTATCTTATTATCTTGCGTCATATTCTTCAATTTATAGTTTTATCGTTCAAACAACTGCAAAATTACGGTTTTTATCTGAGAATAACGAATGAATGCTCAAAAAATATCATATTTCAGCGATGTTTTCTATCATCACATCAAACTTTATGTCCTTATTCCTATACAGATATATCTTCGCATCATGCGTGATGGTCGCCACCTCAAAGCGTTCGCCGTTGGGTTGTCGGGCAATGTTCCACTCGTTGATGAAGCCGCCGTCGGGATAGATGGAGAGTTGTTTGTCTCCACAGGAGATGGATAGGACGCGCCAATGGGTGAGGGTGCGCTTGGGGAGAGAGACTATGGGGATAAGACTACCACAGATATTATTGTCATGTTCCAAGTCGTCAACCCAGGCATTGGTGAGACGAGTAAGCCAGTCGTCACGGAGTTCGGACGTGGGGAGATTGGTGCATATTTTGTTGGCATTGCCCTTGTCATCACGATATGCCTCAACCTTGAACTCGATGTCGAAGTCCTTGCCGATTTGTTTGATTATATGTTCGGATGTCTGGAGCGTGATAATCATGCCCATGATGCTCTTCAGATGCTCATCCTGATAGCAGACCTTCACCTTACTGCCGTTCTTCTTGGCATACGCAATGAACTGGTCGATAACTCCGTTGGATTCCGACTGTAGGATTTCGCCAAGTTGTCGGGTGTTTATCGTCTTATGCTTATCCGACAGTTTAAGAAGCATAGCAGATGGTTTGTATGACAAATCAATGGCAGTAGCAGCCGAGAGGGGATTATCGATGCGCACGAAGAACATCGTGTCGTTACCCCATTGCACATTCAGCTGAGCATGTTCCTTGCTGTTCATGAAATACAGACAACCATCAATATAGGCAATAGGATATAATCCATTGGAAGTCCATGGATTCTTCATCATCTTGACATCACCACCCTTTGCCCATGCCTTCATCTCACGGCATATCGCCTTGACGGGCTCTACTATTTCATTTTTCTCTGACTCCATCACACAGAATGAAGTTGTCTGACTCTTAATGACAAAGCGGTTCATAAACTGAGGTTGCCAACCATTGTTGTTATCCTCATAGTCCCATTCCTTATAGTCATTGTCGGCAAACAACACCAGTTCGTTATGAGAAGAGGCAAATGCTTTCTGCAAGTCATATAGCGTTGTCTGCGATAGTGATACACCGGGGAAAGCATCCTTGATAGGCTGAGGAACAGTGTCGCCCACCTCTTCCTCTTCGGCTATCCATGACAAGGCGGCATCTATATCGAGGAACTTGGCATAGCGCAGAGTGAACTTGTCAAGAAGCATATCCTTAGATTTTCTTTCTCGGGCTTCCATCAGCAGTTTCTTTGATGCCTTTATTACTTCCTTCATCACCATCATATTAGCCATCTGGTTGGCATAGCCTGCACCACCGGGATTGCAGTCGAAGATACAGATATGACCGTTGGGCATAAGAGCGAAATCCACGGCACCACGTTCCTTTCCCAATATGTCAACCAACGTCTGCGTGAAGGCGATGCCGAGGGTGAAGAGCAGGTTCTCCTCTTCGTCACGATTCGACATCCACTTTTTCTTGCCTTTATGACGGATGCGTATCTCGCAATAGTCGGTCTGTATCAGGTCGCCGATTATGACATTACGCTTCACCTTGTCCTTATCGTTAGAACAAGAGCAAGGCTTTCGCATTTCCTTGCCCGCGATGGCAAAGTGATAGTTTGGCTTCTCTGGCTGTCCCTCCTTGCGCTTAGGAGTCATGGGATTGAAATCGTATGGGAACTTCAGTGGTTCGTCCTTGTCTGCCACGTCGTCCTCAAGCACCGTTCGCCCGCATCTTGGGCAGAAGCAATAGCCATAGCCACTTCCTTCATTGTAATATAGTATCTTGGCATTGCCCGTTTCATTATTCGGACGCATGGAGAAAAGGTGTGGCTCAGTCACATAGTTTGGCCAGTCATCGGCATCTATCAGCTGGGCACTCACCCGGGTATAGACGTTCGAATCCATGATTCGGGTTTTGTCCTCGTTCATGTCGGGCAAGAAGCCCACCGGCTGAATCAGCTCCAAGCCATATTCACCGTTTACCGCCCATCTTATCTGGTTGCTCAGGTTGGCATCGTCAATGACCGTCTTGTCGCTGTTGCGATAGATAGTCTTGTATGCCTTGTGATTATTGTCATACATATTGGTGATTTCCACTCCTCTCACGGTATATACCACACCATCCACGGCGACATTGTTGCCTGGCGCGTACTGTGCAATGGCATCGCGAAGTGAATATGAGGGATTGGAAGAAGTCATCGGCGTGAAGAAATCCCTCTTCCCGTTGCTGTTCAGGTCGAGTGTCAGCACATTCACCGGCATATTGGCATTGGGCGTGAAACGGCTGGTCGCCCAGAAGTTGAGCAGACGCTTATATAGCACCTCTATATATTGCATCTTCAATTTGATGCGGAATTTGTCGCTGATAGGCCCACTACCTGAGAATGCCGTCTTATAGTCAACGAGTTTCGTGTATAGTTCGGCATAGCAACGGTCGTTCACCTCCTGTGCATTCTTCACCACCTGCGTCAGCCTACCGTCATAGAAGGTGTCCTTCAGCAGTTTGGTAAGGTCTTCGCGCACATCTGCCTCCAATGGTTGCGAACAAAGTATGTTGAACTTCTCATACATCGTTCCCTTGGGATCGCCCAACAGGTCGTCTGGATCAGCTTCGCTCGATCCGTTCAGTATCACTATCTTACCATTACTCACCCTCACCTCGAAAGGAGTGTAGAAGTCTGCCACCTTTTGCGTAAGTCTTCCGCCATTAGTCCCTTCGGTAAACACGCCAAAGGCACGCACAAGGAAGGAGTTGGCATGACGCTGCACCACCTGAGGACTCATCAAATCGACAGTCGGCACACGCACAGGCCTACTGATAATCTTTTCTATCGGATTGCGCAGTGTGCGGAGTCCTATCACGTCAGAGCTACAAAGCGTGATGCAAGCACTGCGTACCTTGTTGTTACGGCCGCTTCGTCCTGCACGCTGCTTGTAGTTGGCTGGCATCGGAGGCACGCTCTGCAGCATCACCACCTCCAAGTTACCGAGGTCAACACCCATCTCCATGGTAGTAGAACATGCCAATATGTTAATGGTGTGATCCTTAAACTTCGACTGCAGTCTTCGTGCCACGCTCTTATCTACCTGAGCTGTATGTTCCTGCTGTAAGAACAGATTAGGGAAAAGATGTATGTCTTCCAAACGGTCAGAGAACACGCCATCCTCACCCCATAGGTGATTGTTCCAAAGCAAGGCTCGGTTTTGCTTTGACCATGTGTCGATGGCTTTCTTGTCTGCCTCCTTGCCCGAGCCGGCATAATAAGGATAGGCATCCCATTGTTCATGCAAGTCTTCTTTCAGCTCAACAGGTGTAGTACCCTCTAAATAGGGGGAGAAACGCTTGAAGTTGTTGCCGATAGGTCGCAGACAAATGGCATGACGCTTTCCGTCTGCCTTTGTGTCGCAAAGGTAAACGTCATCATAGAGTTTGAAGCAGAGGTCGTTCAGATTGAAACGCGGAGCATTGTCCTTTTCTGTGACGAAGTGTCCACTGTCATCCAAACGCTGACCCACTTGCAGAATCTTATATTCATCGCCCGTCAATGTCTCCCATAGCGCATCAATCACACTGGATATTTCGTGGAAATACTGTCGTTGTGCATCATTTAATGAGAGCGAAGAGTCGTCGCGTGAGATAAGAGCGCATAGATAGCGTACGATACGTGCCGTCGAAACCTTGCCCTCTTCCAGTTTCGGTTTGTTGAACGGTCGGCGTCGAGGTTTCTCCGTGGCAAAGCGCACGGTAGAGAAGATGTCAATCTTGTCGTTGCCTGGAATGCGAAGATAGAAAGACTGGTTGTTTCTTACTGTATAGTCGAGATACACCTGCATCAGGTTTTGCCAGTCCTCCTCGGTGATTCTATTTGACGGATTGTCTAACAGTTCGTTGAAGTCTTCAACAGCCTGAGGAAGTTTCACCTTCTCCAACTGCGGATAGCATGTCTCGAAGAGTCCCATGTTCTCGGGCGATGCAGCAGATGCCGGACGATGCCCCAAATACATCACCATTATGCTCTGCACATATTTGTCTAGAATCTCCTCCGACGGCATTCCGTCTTCTATCTCATCACTGTCGCCCGACCGCTTCACAAAGACAGAAGCAAAAACAGGGCAGTATTTGTCTTTCTTGATGAGATCGGCTATATCCTGCCATGTCATGTATTTGCAGGACAATTCTTCCAGTTGCCTCTGCACCACCTTCGGGTCTGGAGATTGCAGATTGCCCATGATAGGCGCATACTCCATCATTGACATCGGGTCGGCCTGCACCTTCGCCATAATCTGAGTCATGGCAGCCTCCTTGGTCAGTCCATTAGCCTTACGGCGACAAAGCTCATGATAAATGGTGCTGTAAAACCACATCCGCTCCTGCTCTAAGTTCTGTTTCAAGGTTGCCCTGGCAGCTGACTGTCGGCTATCCACAAAACTGATATATTGTTGACCGTCATGCAACACGATGCCGTCGGTCTGCGATGTTCCCTTGTCCAACTGGTCGAGGATACTTGGAGCCAGCACACGGGAGATGAAGTCGGCAGAGAGGCGGAACTTCTGCAGACGATTATCTTCCATATTGCCATTGGCATCGCCCTCTACATCCTTGTCTGTATTATGGCTCTTCGTCTGCTTGGCATTGCAGTAAGGGCAGCATCCTTGGATATTACCCACCACATGCCACTCGCCCGAGTCTTTCTCTTCGGCAGGGGTCAGCGGTTGGAGTTTGGCTTCTGGCATCAGACGGAATTTCACGTTGCCGTCACCCTTGGCATTCTTTTCGTTAGAGAGGCCGAATATTGCATATTTCTTTGTGGCATTTTCGTCGCTGTCATCCATCACGAGGTCAAACATGTCGCTGTCGTCCGTAGCTATTGCATCGTATGTCCAGTCTTCTGTGTTCACCTGTGCCAAGGCTACATACTCGCCACAATGCTTGCAGCGACTGAGTTCCAGCAGCGGTGCTTCTTCCATGGCTTGAACAACACCTGATGTCTCTCCAATCTTTTTGCCGATAACATTCTCAGTATATATCTTGAACGAGCCATCGGCATACTCACTAAGACGGACAAACAGACCGTTGTTGGGCACACGATAGAAATAATGCACCTTCAACTTCATGTCGGGCACCTTCTTGCCTGCGGCTTTATATCTTTCTTCCTCACGTTGGCACATATCGTCGAGCCATTGCAGTTTGTCGCTGATGGAAGCCTCGCCAGAATACAGTTCGTCAAGGGCGATATAGTCAGCCTTGAATATCTTCCGCCATCGTTCCTCGTCTTCACCTGTTGGAATCTCTTTCTCACCGATACGTTCTCCGCCAATCACTTCCACCTGGTCAGTTCTGATGCCCGTAATCTGGGCAATGAACTCTTTCAGTTCCTTTTCCTCTTCATCTGGGTTTTCACCATTGCCGAATGTGGCAGATGAAGTGGCAAAGCGCACGTTCTCAGCATCAACCTTGAAAGCTAACAGTACACGACGGAGCAACATTGCCAACTCCGCAGCACCGGCACCCGTATAGGAGTGAGTCTCGTCGATTACCACCCATCTCAAACTGTGCTTCCCTGCCACAATGAGCTTGGCATCCGCTCCTCTCAATAGGATATATTCCAACATGGTCGGATTAGTGAGTACGATATGAGGTGGCGTGTCACGCACATCCTTACGGGTATAAACCATGTGGGGATATTTCATATCCTTCAACTCATAATGCCCCTCATCGTCGGTATCTTCTTTCACCCATTCATATTGTCCTCCCGTCACTTGCTCAATGCGTCTGCGCATTTTCTCGGCATCGTCAGAACGGTCGGTGTTCTTAGGTTCCATCTCCGGAAGGTCGCCATTATACACCGTATAGGTCAGTCGTGTGCCAGTGGTGGATTCTGCTGTAGAAATGAGTTCCTCCAGTCGTTCCTTCTGGTCTTCCATCAGTGCATTGAGAGGATAAAGGAAGAGAGCCTGTATCTCTCCGGGAAGTGCGTTTTGAGTAAGGTCGTGTATCAACGGCATCATGAAACATTCTGTCTTACCAGAACCCGTGCCCGTCGTCACGACTATCGACTTAGGCTTGCCGTCTGCCGTCCGTTGGTTCAACAGCACATCCCAACACTTGCCTTGGTGTTCGTATGGAGCGTATGACGCGGTCCACAGTTTTCCCACCAATGCCTTTGCCTCCTCAGCCTTTTCGGGAGCAACCGGGATATAGGAGTTCATACATTGCACTACTGGCACTGCATTCTTGGGCGCAAACAACTCGCCGATGATTGTCTTCAACTGCTTGATATACGAGCGTTGGCTCTCGTTTGTGGATTCGCCACACCACATGGCCACCAGTGCTCTTTCCACCGCTGTGCGGTTGTTGTTATATAGTTCGGAGAAATTCATATCTATTGTATTTATTCATTATCAAAACTTATCTTGTGTGCTTGCCAGTCGAAGCCAAATTCCTCGCCCAGTCGGACAAGTCCTTCCTTGTCCTTGTCTGTGAGTTTGCCTTCTCTCTTACAAAGCAGCGGCCGGTATAGTTCAGGGATGATTTCATCCTGTCTCAAATCTCTCAGAGGTTTCATCAGGAAAAAATATGTTCCTGTCTCATTTGCCACCTCAAAGCTCTTCGTTATGGAACAGGCAACGTCGTCAAATCCCCATGGGTCATCATCTTGCTGTATGGGGAAGTTGCATGTCAGATTTCCGTTCTTGCTGAGATTCTGGAAGATGATACCAAATTCGGGAATCTCATCGGGACAAGTAGCCATGGGCTCTTTCTCACAATCGTAGTCCCATACGAGGGCTTCCTGCCCTTCCCAGCGTGCATCGTTTTTGGCTCTGCCAAAGCATACGGTCAGACTGTCGGGAGCAATAGGGTCAAGGAGCTTGCCCGCATAGTTGATGTCGGCATCCCAAGCTGCAAGGGCTGCCATTCCCACACTCGGATTATGGTCTATGTTGATAAGCTCTCTTCTATATATACTTCCCAGGTCTATGCAGTCGTATGACTGATAGCCTTGCTCGCTGAAGTCGTTCAATCTGACGCGATTCTTAAAGATATAAGGCAGACGCAGCTTCTCGTCTCCCTGCAGATATTGGATAATCTCACCATCGAGCAAGACCTCCTTGAGGAGTGTAGGGCGATACACCTCTATGCTATAGTGGTCGGAGTCTTCGCCATATTGTATAGTGACAGTCGGATTGAGTGTCTGCCCGTCCATCGCTATCTCGTCCTGCATCGTTGTTTCCTGTTTGTCCAGGTTTCTATAGCGTACAAGCGTATTCTCATAGTCTCTTCGGATGGGTTGCTCAATATTCAGTCCAGGCAGGTAAGCTACTGTGAGCAGATAGGGCTTTCCCTTTACGGTCACCCTCAGCGTCACCTCGCCGTATGGAGGCTCGTCTGCTGTTGTCCATTCCTCATAGCGTCCGCTTACTGTCTTGTATTCTATTTGCTCTGCCACAGTGTCAGCCTCCGGTTGTGCATTTCGGATGTCATCCTTGGTCAGGAAGTGGCGCACGATGATGTCTTCCTGTCCGAATATCACGGGCAGTTCATCCGTCGTGTATTCATCGCAGGAATCGGGGTCTTCCACATAGATGTGTTTCACCTTGCCTCCCGACACATAGCGTATGGTGTCAGTATATAGTCGTGTTATCACTTGGTCATAGCCATTACGGTTGTAGAGACTGATTTCCCTTCCACTTTCGTCAAGGAATGTCACAGAGTCGTAGATATAGGTCCAGTTCCACGTTTCGCTCATACCCCATTCTTGGTCACGGAAGGGCTTGCGGATAACGGAGTCAACAATGGTAGCGTCCTTCAGTCGGCAACGATTGGAGAAGAGCAATGCTGTCTCCCTTTGGTCGTTGCGGGTAGAAGTCCATGTGTCGCCATAGCCGCCTTGTCGCCAAAGCTGTAACCACTCGGTGGAGTCCTGCGTCTGAGCCAAGTATTCATTTCCTTCGTCGTCTTTCACGATGATTTCTATCCGTGTGAAGCGGCAGGTGGGCAAATGTTTTATCTGTACACCCTTTTCCACGCCGAAGGCAACAAAGTCGTTCACTCCATGGTTCAAATAGGTAATAAGGGGACGCTCGTCAAAGGATTGTCCCACCACCTTGTCGCCATTCTTGAACCTTATATATATGAAAAGGTGTTGCTGTTGTTCGGGATGAGGCACGCCCCATAGGTGTACTCTGTCATACCTCAGATACTGATGCAGACCACCGCCCACTTCCTCTGGTTTCAACCAAATATTAAGCCTGCGTGTCATACAGCCATATTCGGGCGAGAAATTCACTGCCCATTCCAAGCGGAATTTCTGTCGCAAGATCTCGTCATTGGCGGCTTTGATGGTGGCTACGAAGCGATTCACTTCTGAGGTCTCGTCGTTCAGGTCGTCGGCAACGAAAGGCATCTCGCCATTCAATATCTCCTTCATGTATTCGTAGAGGGAGTGCTGACGCTTGATGCTTTCACGGAATGCCACTGCTCTCGAAGCATCATCCAAATTCTCTAACGTATAGTTCTCTCCATGATATATGCGGCATAGTCCTTTCAGAAATCTCATGCCGTCGTTTCTGCCTAATTCGTGCTTTATTGCCAAACCGCCCAGCACATAGATGGAGTAAAGCCAACGCTTGTTGCCGTTGTCGTCTCTATAGAGGTAACGTTTCTTACTGATGCCCGCGTTCGTCCATAGGGTTTCAAGGTCGAGGCCGTCCACCATGTCACACTTATTGCCTCTCTGATATCTGCGTTTATACCATTCAGCCATATAGACAACAGTAGCCAGAGCATACTCCTCGCTTACCAACGCTTGGCAGCCCTGGTTTCTCGCCACATCATTCAGGTCGGCTTCGAGCTCAGTGAAGTCGGCTTCCGTTAGTCGCAGCCGCCAGACATATGGCTGGCTGATGTCGAGTTGCGCTATTTTGTCTTTCGGTCTTCTTTCCATTTGGCAATTTCTTGTTTTGTCCCTCTATAGGCCTTACGAAGGTCACTCAGTGGATGCTCTGAGTTCTTGATGTGGTGAATCATCGAGTGGCAGTTGCTGCATAGCGGAACGAGATTTTCAAGGAAGTTCTCTGGTATTCCATCCTTCTCGTATGTCGATATTGACCTAAGGTGGTGCACCTCTATGAAGTTGGCGCCAAGTTCCTCGCCATACAGTTCCGCGAAGTTCATGCCGCAGCACTGACACTGGTAGCCAAACCTGTCAATGCACTGCTGACGCAACTGAGGGTTTCGTCTCACCACGTCCGTCTCCTTGACGATATGCTTGCGTTCGCCCTCGGTCTCTTCTCTGAAATGCGGAGCCAAAGGCTTTGCCGGCTTTGCTTCGTTTGTCGCCTTAGGCTTGTCATACGAAAGTCTTTTCTTCTTGAACAGTTCCTTGAATGCTTTCGACTCCAAGAAGCTCGTCCATTGTTTCAGATGGAAAGAATACAGATTGTCCGCAGCTTTGTCTGCTGCTCGCATCTCGCTATTAGTGGCAATCTTCTCGCGCACCTGGTCATAGTAGTTATGGTCTTGTTCAACATATATACCTTTGAAGTTCGCATCGGCATATTGGCGTATGAATTCAGCCAACTCTCTCTCCGTGAAGTCGGCTATTTCCTTTGCATTGCTTTTGCGCTTGGTTTCGAGGTTGGCGATATATGCCTCCCGAAGCATCTCGGCTGTCACTACATTCTGTTTCTTTGCCATCATCTTCTATTGTTATTGCATTATTTCATTCTTGCGAATCAGAGGTACCTGTCCTTATGACTTACTGATACTCTATCCTTGTGGTAGTACTTCCGCAGGAGTACTCTGGTACTTTAGTGAGAGTACTCTGGTACTTTGGTTAGAGTACTGCTGTAATCAAGGTCGGAGTACTGGTGTAATCCAAGGCAGATTACTGGACTACACCGTACGGAGTACTGGGTTAATCATACCAGTTGGTGTTTTCTTCATAACTATCGAACTTCATCTCTTCAGTAACGCCTACTTGCTTCAAGGCATCCAGCACTATCCGCTGCTCCTTCGGCGTTAGGGCTGTGTCGCCTCGGCGACGCTCGTAATAGGCATTGCGTCCGAACGTCCTCATCAGTATCATCGAGAAGCGGTCGTATTGCTCGGGGAACATCCTTTTCTGGAAGTGGGCGAAGCCTCGGGCATATATTATAGGCTTGTTGCTGCGATAGAACTTGCACTTGGCATCCTTGCTGCACCTGCCGGGGTTCACCACACTGAGTATGTCGTTCTTTTCCAACATCGTCGGATATACTATCTGATGCAGACAAGTCTCTGCCATCGGACAGTCGCTATGCTGACATACGGCATAGCCTGATGGAATGGATGTATAGAATTTCTTTGGCATAATCTTTTTCTTTATCGTTATTTGTTTTTGGACCATAGATTACCCAGGGTGTCGCTTCGCTCTGCCCAGGGCTATGTGCTTGCTGCCCCTTCATGGCGTTCACTTCACCCTTGACCTTATGACCCTATACATTTTTTATATTCTATTCCTAATTGGGTCAAAGAATACCGTTGCTTCGGATGATGTGGAGTCTTCGGATATAGAGGAGACAACAGCCCTGCTTCAATCAGCATTTTGAGCGTTGTTGACACGAACGATCTTGCAGACCTCTTGCCGAGTTCTTGCTGAGTTCTTGCTGAGTTCAGAACTTCAAGTAGTTCTACCGAACTATACTTTTTGTTCAGCATACTATTAATCAATAATATAGCGTCATTATCTACCTTTTCTGACAGTTCTACCAAGCTCTTGCTCAGTTCTGCTGAGTTCTGGACTGTTAGTCCACCTGTAGTAACTGAAATAATGAGCAATGTTCTTTCTGGATTATGCGTAATGGTGTAAACAGGAGATGTTCCAAAATGTTTCTGCCATGTGCTCATGAAGTCAGGTATGCCAGAACCAGCACGCTCTCCCACATCTATCAGACTAAACATTTTCATCACCGTCTCATTGCGAGGGTCGGAAACACCACCAGCCAAAGCAGTCTGAAGACCGATTCGGATGTCACCAGGATTAGCGAATGTTATACGCTCTCTACCCTTTACTATTACTATACCCTGTCTTGAATAGAAGTCAGCATGAGCTATTGAGTTCAAGAGCACTTCTCTTAATGCAAGATGCAATGGAGTATCATCTTGCCTGTCCATACCCTTAGTTACGAATGGAACGGGAAGGTCTGCTGTAATACGAGGATACACCCTGAAGAAGAAATCATACAAGTTGCCGCTCCAGTCGCCAGAGCTTGAAGTAAAGCGATGCGTCCACCGGGTATCGTCGCTTTCTTTTTCTTGATAATCCAGAAAATAGTGGGGATATTCACGCACAATATCATATTCATGTCCGAACATCAACAAACCTGCGCATGTAGGATGAAACTTCGTGTCCTCTTCCGACAAGGCAATGGCACCGATATGACGAAGGAAAAGCTCATCGTCATCATCTATCCAGATATGAGTAGGATGGAACTGGGCAAATCGGTTCCTATACCTGTGAACAGTGTCCATATCAAAAGCCAAAATGTCAAATGTCTGCAACACCTTTTGGTCGATGCTTGTGTCGCTCGAATCGCGATACATGGCAGCTACTTCTTCCTTCGCGCATAAGTAATCCCCTTCAAATCCTCTTCGGTATGTTCCCCTCATCGGGTCATTGCCCACATAAATGGGTCTATGACGACGGTCAGCCTTGGGGACTTCTACGCATAGGATATCTTTGCCCTCAATAGTGTGCGAAGACACCATACGTTCGGTAAGAATATTCAGTGATACTTTCTGCTTGTTGTTTATGACATTCCAGAAGTCCGCCTTCATCTTATGCACATCCTCTACGCCTGTAGCCATCAACGTGTGGTCTTCCTTTTCGTCCACTCCAAGCAAGATGATACCACCATCCGTATTGGCAAAAGCAGAATAGGTCTCCCAAAGGCTGTTTGGAAGTCCACCTTTAGCTCTTTTTACTTCAATACGGTTGTTCTCTTCGTATTTAGATAAGTTGTTTATATCAATCATATTTGTCATGATTCTCTTGTTTACACCTTATTACATATATTGTCAAGACGCTCACTCCATAGGCTTGATCATCTTCTCTATGAACGCTATCTCATCGTCTGACAATCCGTATTTCGAATACAACTGACGGTCTATGTCCGATATGCTCTGACTCCAGTCGATGTCGGAGGAGGAGGTGAAGTCTTGGAGGGGGACGTTGAAAAACACCAATTTTGAAAGATTTACAGCACTTAATGTTATTGAAACTATACATCTAACAAATTTAGTTTGAAGATATTTCAAAGTATTTACACTCTCAATTTCCGTATCATACGAACCTATTACGAAATAAGAATGAGTACAAATATCATTAGGCACACCAACTTTCATAGTTTTGGTAAAAACACTAAACATTCCATTTTTATCTGGTTCACCAGCATGTTCAGCACTCATTTTACTCATGAAAACTTTATATCGATGTATCAATTCCTTTCCTTTTGAAACTTCATTAACAGACAAATATGAAATTCCATCACTTGCTAGCAGTCTTAATGAATCAACATTAGATTTATTCATTCTTCCTCTAACATTTGTAGATAAACCAAAAGGCATCAATGGGCTAATTATCGAGTCTATTGTCTGTTGATTTAAAGACTTTACTTTTCTAATAATAGATAAAGCTTCGTTATACCTCACTATGACATTGAATTCATCCAGGTATCTACTGTCAGTCGTTCTTATATCATTTTTAATGTTAGTAAACATGCATTGACCACAATAACTCTGTTTCCATAGGAAATAGCATATTCCTCCACTAATACTAATATTAGGAAAACAATCTTTAGCATTAACATAATCTACAATTTTATATATATGTCTATCACTTTTCATTGAATCCCTAAACTTATCTAACCCCATACCGCCAGCATACCAACGAGCTGGCATAATCATTGATATATTATCAGGATACAAATATTTGGCTATATCAACAAATAGATTATATAAAGGTATAGCTTGCCTTCCGGCTCCGTCTGTATCTTGTTGATACGGCGGATTCCCCACCACTGCATTAAATTTCATTTCTTGTTTGCTTGTATTGCCCTTCCAGAATCCGACGGACTTGAGGTCGTTGACGAGAGCCTCTTGGTCGGAGGAAGCGCGGGTTATTAACTGTTCGTTCTTGATATTCGCCTTGCGGTCAACGTCGCGGAAACCGAAGAGGGTGCGACGAGTGATGCCCACCGCCATTGGGGTGTTGCAGATGACATAGATGTTGTCGCGCACTATGTCGTCCCACACCACCTGTTCTTCCTGCACACTGATTGTGTCAGGGTCGATGCACTCCGCCTTGACATATTCCTTCAAGCGGCGGCGATAGAGAGAGTATATGACGTAGAGAGGATAAAGACCTGTCTTCGAGTTGATCTCCAGTATCTTCGTCTTCACCTCACCAGCAAGGTCAACATTGTCGAAGAGCTGACGGGTGACATCGCCTTGGTTGACATAGCGGGGATTTTCCAACTGTCCGGTCTTCTCGTCGAAGGTCTCGTCGTACCAGCACCAGCCACCTATAGTGTCGCTCATGTGCATGTTCACCACACGCCATGGGGTAAGCACCGTCTCCTTGTCGGGATTGCGGAAATAGGAGAATATCTCCGTAATCTGACGGATGCGCTCGTCCACATGCATGAAGTCAGCTTCACGGGTGAGGGCACGGTATTTCTTGCCAGCCTCCTCAAAGCGAGTGGCATTAAAGCACTTCTTTATCTTGTTGAAGTCCTCCTTGCTGATGCCCTTGGGCATAAACTCTGCCCACGACTCGTCCTTAATCTTGCGTGTGAAGTTATCTACGGTCAGTTCGTCTTTCGGGTCTCCTGCATCAGCTCCGCCATACATCAGTAGCGGTATGCGCAGGGCGATGCCACGAATGTTAGTAATGCGGGCCTTGAACTCCTCGCGAGCCTTCTTCAACTGCTCGTTGCGAGCCAAGCGTTCAGCCTCCTTACGCAACCATTCCTCACGCTGTTCTTCCGTCCATTCCTCCCATTGCAGCCTGAACTTCTCGTCCTTCTGTGCCTTCTTCTTCGCACGCTCGGCAGCCTCGGCTTTCTTGCGGCGGATGCTCTCCTCATATTCCTTGCGCTCCTCTTCGCTCATGTGGCTGAGGTCTATCACCTTCTTAGCCTCCTTACGGTTTTCGTCGGGAGCCTTGCCGCCATTCTCACCGATATGGTTGACTATATCCTTGTCAATCTTGTTCAGCTCGTCCTGGTTGTAAAGACAAGGATCGTCGAAGCCCTTGCGCACAAGGCGGTCGATGAAGACATTCTCCAAACGCTTGTATATTTCCGTGATGTCATAAGGACTCATGCTTCCTCCGTCCATCGAAATGACGGGACAAAGGTCGATGAAGTCGCGTACGGTCTCCTTGTCGCGCATCTCCTGCGTCTTCTCTTCCTCACCTTCCTCAGTCTTCTTCTCCTTGGTCTTAGCCATAGAAGAGAACTTGGCTGTCTCGGCCACAATCTTCAGTGTGCGGTCGGGAGCAAAGTCGAAGACGTAACATTCGGTCTTCATCTTTCCGTCTGCTGTCTTGTAGGGCGACTGCACACGGAAAATGGTCTGCATATAGGTGGCGGCACTGTCGCCACCTTTCAGATAGAGTACGGCTGACCATGGGCGTACGGTAACACCCGTGGTGAGCCTGCCGCATGAGATGGTGATAGTGCTTGTCTGCTCAGGCAATTCACCTATAGCTTTCTTCACGGCATCGAGAGCATTCTCGCTCTGCTCATCCATATCGCCCTTACCTGCAACATTCACAATGTCGAAACGCTTGAATATGGGATGTTCCCTCAATAGTTGCGTCAAGGCTGCTGCCTCGTCAACGTGCGTCACCACCCAAAGAGTGTGGCGGAACATACGGCGGTACTCATTGGTTGAGAACGGGAAGTTGTTGCTATCGTCCTTGGTGCAAAGCAATTGGAGGAACATCTTCACTTCCTCCTCGTGAACGAAGCGTCCCTTGGCTCCTTCGGGCATCACGGCATGGTCGGCCTTGGGGTTGCCTGTCCATGTGCGCAGAAACTCGTTGAAGGTGAAGATGCCGTCGTGATCCACAACGTCCTTTATATTGCGGGTGATGTCGTAAGTGAAGATTTTCATCTGCGGCAGTTCGGCGTATGGGTTTGGCTCGTCGGGATGATTCACACTCCATTCGCGCTTTGCCTGTTGCTCGGAGACATAATCCCAAGTGAAGATTTCCTCTTCCTTGAAGTCTTCATAAAGGTTGAAGGGAGTGCCCGAGAGGTGGAGCATCTTTGTCGTATCCTTCTTCAGAAACTCATCAATCACACGCTTGCCAAGGGCAGTGCGCGTTCCCTCATGCGCCTCGTCAATCACCACCAAGTCCCAGTTGGTGCGGAGTATGTCTGCCTTCAGCTTCTCATTCTCCTTGGCGGCATTATGTCCGGGGGCGCTCTCCTCCTTGTCCTTGTTCTTGGCTTGGGTCTTGATGTTCACAAGTTCGGAAAGACGGAGGTATTGCATTGAGACAAAGAATACGTAGTGGTGGTCGTCGCTGCAGTTGACAAACTTCTCCAAGTCGTAGAACTTACGCTTGTCGTGCTGCTCGTCGTCAAAGAGGGTGCCGAAGTCCCACTTGTTCCTCTGGTTGTCATTGCCTGTGATGCGGTCGGTGACGACTTTCAGGAAGTCAGTTCCCCAACTGTCGCTCACCACCGGACGATGGGTCACTATGATGGTGCGCTTCACATTCATCTCGCGTGCAAGTTGCAGGGCACATAGCGTCTTGCCAAAACGCATCTTGGCATTCCACAGGTATTGCGCATACTTCGGCTGCACTGTCCACAGATAGCCGGATGTCTTACTGCCGCTGCGCTTGCAGAACTGCGCTTTTGCCTTGTCAATGGCATCCCTTTGTTCCGAACGAAGCGTTATCTTGTCATCATCAGCAGAGGATGCGCCGAGTGCCGCCTGTATGTCTTCTAATGTATTGAATGTATTATCCATAGAAGTTGAGGTTATTTATTGTTGAGCTTTATTGTTATTCACTAATGATTCAAATGTCTGCTGAGGAGCTGAGAGGTCACGAAAGTCTTTCGCATTCAACGTGGCTTTCTTCAGGTCGATGCCTTCGAGGAAATCCTTGATAAGGCAGTATCGCTCGAACGGATCTATAGGTTTTTCCTTCTCTTGGGGAATGTCAAACCCATCTCCAAACATCAAGGCTTGCTCTATTGCATCAGGCTTTTTCTTAGGCTTTCTTGGTGTGAAGCCAGGAAGACCGTAGGTCAGTCCGTCCATCTGCCATACGTTCCACGAGATGATGTAAGCCACTCCTGGCATCATGCGCATCTTGTTCTGGCTGAACTTCTTCTCTCCGAACTGGGCGATGTAGTGTTCCTCAAAGGTGAAGAAGAGTGCTTCACGGGCAAGCAGTAGATTGTCGCCTTGCCATTCAAAACCGTAGGTGGAGCGTAGGGCAATCTTAGCCCAAAGAATCCACTCTTTGGAGTCCTTGGCATTTTCCGATACAATGCGCAGTTTGCGGTCGAGCATTCCTATGCGGTATTTCACATCTTTGTTATATTCGCCTGTGACCGCATCGTAACGGTTGCACAGATAAGGAGCCTCGCCACAGGTTATCTCCAATCGCACGTCAGCCACATAGTCTTTCCATGTCTTGCCTTCGGGAAACTCTATCTTGTCTTCGTTGTTTATCCACTTGTGAGGGTCGCTTGGATCGGGAGAGTTGAAGAGTCCTTCCTTCCTGCCAAACCAAGCCTCGTCGATGAGATTGTTTTGGGCATTGCATATCCATGCCGGTGTGAATACTTCTGCCTTGTCCTTTGCTCGCTGTGTCTGTTCCTGTTTTGACTTTACGGCACGAGGGCGTATTATCTCCTGATAGCGGTCTTTTGCTTCGGGTGTCTGTTTTATAATGTCGTCATATTGCTCTTTTGAAACCACCACGCCTTCGTCCGATATGTAGGACGTAATCTTGTCAAGTGTTATTAGAGCATAGAAAGTGAAGTCATCTCCCAAGTCGGCATACGAGTCGGTTGCCCAGTAGATATTCTGCTGGGTGGTATGGTCTTTGAGTAGATTCATACATACCTTCTCTCCGTAACTGACGAGGAGTTGGTTTTCGCTTATGTCAGCTTCTCTTGTCATTCTTTTGCGTGCGAATTTATCATTATATGTTGCAGTCTTCCTGCACAGATGAATACTTTTTTAATATCTCCTGTAATTTTTCTTTGATTTGCCTCCTTAACCATTCAGGTTTGAGCACTTCCACTTGGTTTCCGTAAGAGAATATCCTTGCTTCAAGTTCCTTGTTTGGACGGACTCTCAGCCTGATGATATGCTCCTGCTCGTCTGCCGTTTCCTGTGACGGATGGATGGGCTTGTTGACCACATAGGGGAAGCGAGCCTCATCAAACTTCAACAACACTTCTTCCGGCTCAGGATGGTCTTCGGGCAAAGTCACTCCAATGATGTCCTTGAAGTATTCATTGAAATCAATGTCGGTATTGGGAATGAATGGCACATTGGCCCGCGAGAACTTCACGATGCGGTCGAGCGCCTTATTGGTGATATAGTTGCCATGAGTACCTTCCTGTAGTCCTATAAGGAACCAGCGTCCATTGAACTGTTTGATATGGTAGGGATGAATAATCGTAGTCCGCTCATTGCCTGCAAATGTGCGATATTCAATATTCAAGGGCTGATGGTTTATTGCGGCATCTATAAGTTCACCAAGAAACTCAGTTCCCTTCAACAGGTCGTTATTGTCAAAGGATACTATCTTCTCTGTATTAGGCTTCACTCCAAAACGTATTTCAAGATTGGATATTACGTCCTCGAGCCATGCATTGCTCGGCACTCCACGAAAACGGCTGAGCAAGTCAATTGTTGAGCGCAGCGAAGCCACCTCCTCTGCCGTGAGTTCATTATTGAATATGGTGAAGTCTGGCTCTGAATAACGATAGTAGCATTTCTTGCCGTCATACTGGTATGCCTTGATTGGGGCATTGTAGGTCATACGGTCGCGCATGTTCCTGATGTCATCACGTATCTGACGAATGCTTACCACACTTCCCTCTACATCATATAGCACCTCATTGACAATCTGCAAGAGGTCGTCAATCTCGTACTTTCGGGAGAAGTCGCTGAAGCAGCGATCCAATATCTTATATCTTAATTGAGCATTCTTGTTTGTAGGCATATTCGGATTATTTATTTCGCAATTTATCTGCAAAATTAGTGAAAAATACGCATACAACCAAAGATACACCTCTTTTTTTATATTATTTATCTAAAATAATCCGTTTTATGCAAGAAAGATGCACAGAACAACAACGATTGATGAACAAAGAGTATGTTCGAGGAGTAATCACTCCTCGAACATTGATTTTTACCAGTCTTCATTTTCATTACCAGACAATCCGTTCTTAATGCACTCCTCAATTTTGTCCATTACCACATTTGAATAAGCATGTGCCATGACGAGGGCTTTACTGGATGTCTTCTTGTGAGAATCCTTCTTGACGAAGGGGAAGCATTGGTCTAATGTCCAATTCTCATCTGAACGGGTAGGGACAGAACCTCCCATAGCACCTATCCAACCACCGCCAACAGCTACCACGACTGAATAGAATGGAACAGTGTAGGTGACACGAACCTTGTTGTCCTTGATGTCGCATTTGATTACTGGTCTGAGATTAACATTGTAGGAATTGCTTCCACCGACATGCTGTGCGATACTCTCAACGAAACCTTGTGCGATGATAGTTCCCAAATCCTTGTCATTCAATTTGATGACAGAATTGGCATCATTGAATGTTGCCGTGAACCAGTAGTTCAACAATACATAGAGTTGCTCCTTGGTCTTGCCCTCAGCAGGTATCACCTGAGTGTAGGTGATGGCATTGTTCTTGTCCAAGGTCAGTTGCGAGCCAAGATTAGTGGCTGCATCTACCCACTTCTCGCCATACTTCTCTTTTGCGTACTTCTCCAATTCGTCTGCCCGGAGAATTTGTGCGTTAATTGTTGTGCAGGCAAATAATGCCATAAGTACAACTGCTAATAATTTCTTCATTGCTATAAGATGTTTATTGATGATATATTACTAGTGGTGCGATAAATTTTACCAAACCACATCTATTAGTTTAATATTTAATTACTTACAAGCATTCTATGATTTTTTGATTTGAATATAATTGAGTAATTTTGCAGCCAAAACTGCAGAATTATGAATACAGGCAAATATATCTTCGCTCAAGTCATAGACTTTATACCTCGATATCAGTTTGACAAATTGGTAAAGAAGTATAAAGGTGACTGGCACGCAAAGGAATTATCATGCTACAATCAGTTACTCCAACTGTTGTTCGGACAGATAACATCTTGTGACTCCTTAAGGGATATCAGCATGTGCCTTGAAGCACATAGTGGAATCCTATATCATTTGGGGATTCGAAAGCATGTAACGCATTCTTCTTTGTCTCGTGCGAATGAGAATCGTGATTACCGCATCTACGAAGAACTCGGAATGTATCTTATCGGCATCGTCCGACCAATGTATTCAAATACAAAGGTGGCGGAAATAACGATAGATAATGTTCTCTACGCCCTAGACTCTACGACTATCTCAACGAGTATTGTTCTGGCAGCATGGGCTTTGGGTAAGTATAGCAAAGGTACAGTCAAGATGCATACACTTCTGGATCTACGTGGAAGCATCCCTGCCAACATCCATATTACAGATGGAAAATGGCACGACAGCAACGAGCTGGATAATATTGTGCCAGAGCCACTTGCATTCTACATGATGGATAAGGCGTATGTTGATCTCCTTGCCCTATATCGTTTTCATAAGGCTGGTGCTTACTGGATAAGCCGCCCCAAGGATAACATGAGATACGAGGTCACAGACCATCGGCATGACTTTGATCCTAGTACTGGAATCTGCGGTGACTTTAACATAAGTCTTACTACTTTTAGGTCGAAGAAACTCTATCCAGAAACTATCCGAATGGTGACTTACCATGACTCTGAAATGGACAATGACATCGTGTTTATCACCAACAACTTTGAGATTAGTGCTCTCGAGGTTGCCAACCTTTACCGCCACAGGTGGGACATAGAGGTGTTCTTTTATGTGAAGCATATCGTTATGAGAAGTGATTGGAAAAGTATATCTGAT
>SAMEA3663208__coassemble_125_pt1 | contig 38645 bp, 34 predicted proteins | sample SAMEA3663208__metabat2_low_PE_010 | metagenome-assembled genome bin SAMEA3663208 (sample SAMEA3663208) | pig gut metagenome | biome: pig gut; feature: pig-associated habitat; material: faeces | place: China | collected 2013
TCTCCCAAACTCGTCACGCTATATGTAACATCGTTATACGTAACGTTTTCGGGAATGACTACTTCCTTTCGAGAACTGCTAAACTTTGCTAGCTCTGCAGTCTTCGCCTCAGTGTCCAACTTGTACTTGAAACCGTCATCGGTGCTATACTCAATGACTTCTGCATTCGCAGCCATACTCATTACCGTAAACAGAGCGATGAGCATGCATCTCATAGTAAATGGTTTTTTCATCTTTAGATGTTTTTTTTGCCAATAGCTCCCTCTTGACGGTTAATAAGAAAGATTGTATGCATACAAACACAAAAAACGTGGAGCCAGTCCTGTCACTCGTTCCACGATTCGAAGGCCTTCGCATTGCCCAGTTAGTCGAAACGAGCAACGCTGAAAGCCCCACGAATGTGTATATATAGTACCAACCATTAAACTCTCGACAAATAAATGCCAAGAGGAAAAATGGAAGGAATGAATATAATACACTCCCATAGGGCGTCCCCGTTGCTTTGTTTTTGACTAACTGATGAAGTTGCGAAGTTCTCGAATCGTCAAAACCAAAGCGCAAGATACGCCTTTGTTATTATGTATGTGTCAGCCCCGCCTCTTGCCCTATCGGGCTATAAGCAAGGCTAAGACTGGGTGCAAAGTTAATACAAATATTTAAAACCACAAAACATTTTCCTATAATTTTTCCTTAATCAATAAAAAAGGCTTTCGTCGATGGGATTTGTAGCCCTGGGATGATTATAGCGACTTAACTGTCTTTATCCGGCGATTGTTTTGATTACTCTCTACGTTAGCCGCGGGCGGGACGCCCACGCTCCCAGAGGCTGCGCCATGCCCGAGGCGGAACGTGGGGGCATAGGATTGTGATTCTTAGTTGCCCTTATATAGTATAATGCCTGCTGTTTTTTATATCATTTTGGATTGGTTCTGAATACTGTTGAAATGGCTTGTTTATATAAAAAAGGTGAAAATGTTTGGTGGAATGTTTATTATTTCGTATCTTTGCAAACGTTATTAATAATAATGGGGTACATAACATTTGTGAGATATGGAAAGTAAGAGACTGAAACGATTGCCTGTGGGCATACAGACATTCTCAGAGGTGATTGACCTTGACTGTCTGTATATAGACAAGACTGAGTATATCTGGAACATGATACACCTCAGCAAGTATATCTTCCTGAGCCGTCCGAGACGGTTCGGCAAATCGTTGCTCGTCTCCACTCTTCAGGCTTATTATGAGGGCAGAAAGGAACTGTTCAAGGGACTCTTCATCGAAACAGTGGAGAAGGACTGGACGGAACATCCCGTGCTGCGCTTTGACATGGGCACTGCTAAGCATTGCGACAAGGAAGAGTTGTTGCTTGAACTGAGCAACAAGCTTACACGCTATGAGGCAATATACGGCAAGGGGGCTGCTGACGAGGTAAAACCCAACCAGCGTTTTCAGGGACTTATCGAGCGCGCACATGAGAAGACGGGCAAGAAGGTGGTCATACTCATCGACGAATACGACGCACCCATGCTTGACGTAGTGCATAAGGACAATGAACTGGAATCATTGCGACAGGTTATGCGCAACTTCTATTCTCCGCTGAAGTACTCCGACCCGCATCTGGAATTCCTTTTCATCACTGGTATAACAAAGTTCTCACAGGTCAGTATTTTCAGCGAGCTGAACAACCTGACTAATATCAGTATGGACGAGGAATACGCTGCCGTTTGCGGAGTAACAAAGGAAGAAATGCTGACGCAGGCTCATGACTATATAGAGAGACTGGCAAACGCTAACAAATGGACGTATGAGGAGACCGTAAGACTTCTGGCACAGCAGTATGACGGTTATCACTTCACCTGGCCTTCGCCTCATATTTTCAATCCCTTCAGCCTGCTCAACGCATTCGCACGAAAGCGCATAGATAACTATTGGTTTGCCTCGGGTACTCCGACATTCCTGATTGAGATGCTGCGCAAGTTCAACGTAGTGCCAACCGGTATCGGTAATATGGAAGCCCTTGCCTCAGACTTCGATGCACCGACTGAAAACATGACCTCCATAACCCCACTTCTTTACCAGAGTGGTTATGTGACCATAAAGGACTTCGACAGTACGACGCTTCTTTACACTCTCGACATTCCCAATGGAGAGATACGCGTGGGACTGATGGAGAGTCTCCTGCCAAACTATGTCAATATGCGTAAGGAAGCGGGAAATACTACCATCGCCAAGATGTATCGCGCATTATATAATGATGACCTTGACGAGATGTTCAGCCTCCTTCAGGCTTATCTCCTCACTGTGCCATATTGCGACAATGCCAACTCCGAGGGGCATTACCAGCAATTGCTATACGTCATCTTCTCGCTCTTCGGCAGATATGTAGATGTGGAGGTTCATACGCCGACAGGTCGGGTGGATATAGTGATGAAGACCGCCAAGGCTCTCTATCTCTTTGAATTGAAGCTTAATAAATCATCCCAAGCAGCCATAAGGCAGATAGACCTCAAGGATTACTCCTCGAAGTTTGCCCTTGATGGTCTGCCTATTGTAAAAGTGGGAATCAACTTCGACCCCGAGCGCCGTACACTAAGCGACTGGAAAATATTGGGGGCACGGTGAACAGGGGACAGACTCATTCCCGATGATTTACAGCGGTAGCTATCCGTGGCAGTTGCCCCTCATGCTGCAACCGTCACAACCGCAGGAACAGCCGTTGGAGCGGCTGTTGTGGTCTGTATGGAAGATGCGCCACAGGTGGCGGAGGACCAGGGCGATGGCAATCGCCACTATTATGGTCGCGAGAATATCTTGTATGTCCATGGTATTGTTTTTTTATGAATGATGAGATGTTCAGCCGAAGAAACGCTGGAACTCTGACTCGAAGTTGGGGGTGAACACTCCCTTGCCTATGTTCTGGCGTATCTCGTCGAGAGTCCAAAAGCGGCCTCCGTCGAGCTCGTCGGGATTTGGACTTACGGTGCCGTCAAATATGGTCTTGTGTACATATACAAGCTCCCTTTCCTTTTTGCTCTCGAATACATAGTGACCTAAGCTCTCGGGCTGGAAGTCCTCGATGCCGAGTTCTTCCCTTACTTCTCTCTTGAGCGCGGCCACCACGTTCTCGCCAAGGGCTACGTGTCCTCCCGTGGCGGTGTCCCATTTGCCGGGTTGGATGTCTTTCCATTGCGGTCTTTGTTGCAGGTACAACTCGCCACGGCTGTTGAATACGTGAAGATGCACCACAGGGTGGAGCTTCATCGAACCTCCATGCGCTTCTCCCCTTGTGATGGCGTCGAGGATGTTGCCCTCCTCGTCAACCACGGGAAACATTTCCTTTTTGTTGTCCATATATCTGTATGTATTATATTCTTGTAAGTTTTCTCAGTAGCACCTTGTTGATGGTCTGAATTTTCTTCCCCTGTTTCTCGATGTCTTCGCGTACATTATTTATATTATTAAAGAACTCCGAGAAGGCGTTGAGTATGGGGTTGGGCAGACTCTTGTCTTCGATGTCGTCGGGGTTTGTGATAATTCTGATTCCCCTTTCCTCAATGTGAACGTCGATGTCAGTGCCGGTCATGATGGGGTCGCCATCATAGTGGATGGCTCCCGGCTTGCTGCGATGTATGTGTATACGCTTTGCCCTCAGGGTCTTTATCTTAGAATTCTTGTCAAGGGTCTTGTTGATAATGTCAATGCTGATCTGCGGAGCGTCAAAAGCCGTGAATGGCTCCATGATGATCACGTCCATCAGTCCGTCTGTCATGGTGGCCTTGGGGGCGATGTATGCATTGTTGCCATATTGCGAGGCATTGGCACAGGCGATAAGGAAGGCATTGTATTTCTTGGGTTCCTTGTCGTCCTCAATCTCCACCTCGTAGGTCTCGGGCTGGTATTTCAGTCCTTCCTTCAGCACGTTTTCTATGTATGTGAGCGGCCCGCGCTTTCCGGCGCCGGCAAACTTGAAGCTTATGAAGGCGTCGAATCCCATGCCGCACGTGCAGAAGAAGGGGAGTTCGTTGATTACCCCATAGTCGAGGCTTTCGATACATGCCTTGTTGATTATGGCGATGGCTTTCTTGGGGTCGAGAGGTATGCACAGGTGTCTTGCCAACCCGTTGCCCGAACCGCAGGGAATGATACCGAGGGCGGTGTCGGTATGCACTATGGAGCGCGCCACCTCGTTGATGGTGCCGTCCCCGCCAACCGCCACCACGATGTCCACGCCTTTGTTGGCGCAGTCGTAGGCAATGTCGGCGGCATGCCCGGCATATTCCGTGAATACCACCTCGTAGTCGAATGCCTTCTTGTCGATGTTGTCATCGATGAGTTTTGGCATTTTTGTTTTGTTGTCCGTACCCGAATGAGGGTTTAAAATGAATACTATTTTTCTCTTCATAATGATAATACCGATGCAAAATTAAGAAAAAAAGCCCGAAAATCATTCATTTTGTGCAATAAAAAAGCCTAAATGGCAGATTTTTTTGGAAAACATAATGGTATTTGAGATTTTTTATGTAACTTTGCACCCGATTATTGAAAAGAAAATAATGACCACTAAAATGGGACAATTACAAGAAAGATACAAGAATTACCGCGAGCCGCAGAAATTTATGGAGGCTGGCGTGTATCCCTATTTCCGCGAGATTACCGGAAAACAAGGTACTGAGGTTGAGATGGGCGGACACAAGGTATTGATGTTCGGCTCGAATGCTTATACTGGCCTTACGGGAGACCAACGTGTTATAGAAGCGGCAAAAAAGGCGCTTGACCAATATGGTTCTGGCTGTGCCGGAAGCCGTTTCCTGAACGGAACACTTGACTTGCATGTCAAGTTGGAGAAGGAATTGGCCGAGTTTGAACACAAGGATGACGCATTGTGTTTTTCAACTGGTTTCTCGGTTAATGCAGGTGTCATTGCAATGGTGGTGGGCCGCAACGACTATGTCATTTGTGACGACCGCGACCATGCAAGTATCGTTGACGGCAGAAGGTTGTCATTTGCCCACCAGCTCAAATACAAGCACAACGACATGGACGATTTGGAGAAGATTCTTCAGAAGTTGCCCTACGAGGCCGTCAAACTGATTGTTGTTGACGGTGTGTTCTCGATGGAGGGCGATTTGGCCAACCTTCCCGAGATTGTCAAGCTGAAGAAGAAATACAACTGCTCGATTATGGTTGACGAAGCTCATGGCCTTGGCGTCTTCGGCAAGGAGGGCAGGGGAGTGTGCGACCATTTCGGACTCACCGACGAGGTTGACCTTATTATGGGTACATTCTCAAAGTCACTGGCAAGTATCGGTGGATTTATCGCCGGTGATGCCGACACCATCAACTTCCTTCGCCACACATGCCGCACTTATATTTTCAGTGCGTCCGACACTCCCGCCGCCACGGCTGCAGCCCTTGAGGCCCTGCACATAGTTCGCTCGGAGCCTGAAAGGATAGAGGCATTGTGGAGAGTGACGAAATATGCGCTCAAGAGATTCAAGGAAGAAGGTTTCGAAATAGGAGAGACCGAGAGCCCTATCATCCCGCTGTATGTGAGAGACGTGGAGAAGACTTTCATCGTGACTGCGAGAGCTTTCGATGCAGGCGTGTTTATCAACCCCGTGATACCTCCCGCATGTGCCCCCCAGGACACCTTGGTGCGCTTCGCGCTTATGGCGACACACACCGAGGAACAGGTGGAGAGAGGTGTCCAAGTGCTCAAAAAAGTATTCCAAGAGCAGAATATAATAAAATAATTGCAGAAAAATTTGCATATATCGGGAAAAAGTCGTACCTTTGCACCCGCAAATGCAAGGTGAGGCATTTTCCCGTGAAATGTTCGGGGTGTAGCGCAGCCCGGTAGCGCTCCTGGTTTGGGACCAGGCGGCCGCAGGTTCGAATCCTGTCGCCCCGACATTTTCGAGTGAGCATCCTCTGCATGACAATCGGGGTGTAGCGCAGCCCGGTAGCGCTCCTGGTTTGGGACCAGGCGGCCGCAGGTTCGAATCCTGTCGCCCCGACTAAGGCCTCCGACATATTAGTGTCGGAGGTTTTTTTGTGCCGTATAATTGGCATTAGGCTGTGATTATTGTCAGTTATTTCAATTATTACAAAAATAATTCGATTTTTCCTTTGTAGTTTGAAATAAAATGGTTACCTTTGCACGAAAAACAACTATAAAGAGACCATATCGCTACTTATATGAAGAAACTGACTTGTTTGCAAAGACTCATTACTGTTCTCTTCGTCTTTCTGTCGGTTGGGGCAGAGGCATGGGGATTGACGCGGGACAGACGGTTCCGTGTCATCAATGCTGCCGACGGTCTTGCTGACAATAGTGCGCAGACAATACAGTGTACTTTCTCTGGCAGAATGGTAATTTCTACCATAGGTCATATCAATTTCTACGATGGCTCGGGCTTTACCCACATCAGTTCTCAGGACAGCCATTATAAACTGCCCAAATACATGGGGCATTATCATCTCTATTTTGACGACTCCCACCGCCTCTGGCTTAAGGACAAAAAACAGGTGACATGTGTTGACCTGATGACCGAGAAGTTTGTGAAGGACATTGCGCCCATTTTCGTTGAACAGGGAATGAAAGGGCAGGTGGAGGACATGTTTGTCGATTCCAGCGGCAAGATGTGGCTTATACAGGGGGACTTTGCTTATGCTGACCACAAGCAGGTGTGCATACCCTTGCGCAAGGGCAGAATATTGCAGGACCTGGACGTGGCAGACAACAAGGTGTTGCTTTTTTATGATGACAGCCAGGTGGATGTCTATGGAATAAAATCCGGCAAGAAAGAATTCTCGTCAGTGGCTCTTCCCGGTGACAAGTCAGCTGATTATTCCGGTTCCAGCGTGGTATTCAAGTATCGCGACGGATTTTTCCAGATAAGAAACGGCAACAACAAGGCAGTGCTTTTATGGTTTGACATAGTGAAACGCGAATGGAATCAGATTCTTGACCTTGACTATTATCTGTGCAATATGACATTGCGGGATGACATCCTTTATGTTTCCTCCGCTTATGGCTACTGGACATATAACGTAAGGAATGGCGAGACAGAACACTTCGAGACAATCACACTCTCTGACGGCAGGGAGTTGCTGACTGACATGAATTGCATAGAGTTTGACCGTCTGGGCGGCATGTGGATTGGTACAGAGAAGCGCGGACTGCTTTATTCCCAGTGCAACAATTCCCCATTTAATGCCTTGACTTGGGACAATCCGAAGGCTGGGAAATATGCGGAAATGATGGACAAAGTGTGCGACAACAAGATGCTTGTCTCTGGCCATAGGCTGAACTGCACTTACAAGGACAGTCGCGGTTGGATATGGGTTGGCGCTCTCAATGGTCTATATTATTTCAAGCCGGGAGTTAAGGACTCTATTTTTGTGAAGCCTGAAGAGGGAATGATCAACAATGTAGTACATTCAATCATAGAGGATTCGCAGCATAACATATGGTTGAGCACCAGCAATGGTATTGTGGGAATGGTAATAAAGGGTGGCAAGATTGAGTTTATCAATAGTTTCAACCGTATGGACGGAATACCTTCAGAGGCTTTTGTCAATGGAAGGGCAATGAGGCTGTCCGACGGAACAATAGTGATGCAGGCACTTGACCATGTGGTGGAGTTCAATCCGCTGAAGATGACCACCATGAAGAGCAACAACATGTTGCTGCACCCCAAGTTTGTGCGTCTTCAGGTGAACGGCACCTATGTTTATGCAGGAACGGAAATTGACGGGGAAGTTGTGACTGACAAGGCGATATCCCGTCTCAACACCATTGAGTTGTCCAGTACCCAGAACTCGTTGTCGCTGAAGTTTTCAGCACTCAACTATTTCAGACCGATACAGACCTACTACAGGTATCGCGTCATTGGACTGTATGACGAATGGACAATGCTGTCGTATTACAATTCAAGGGGATTGGTTGACAAGAACGGAATACTTCATCTGCCGCTGCTTGCCTTGCGGCCGGGAAACTATGTCGTTGAGGTTCAGGCTTCAATGTTTCCTAACCAGTGGAATACACCTCCTGTGAGGGTTGTGATTAAGGTGAAGGAACCATGGTGGCGCACAACAGGATTGTCTTTGTTGATTGCCTTCGTATTCTTGGTGTTTGTAATATGGAATGTGGTGATATTCTCAAGCAACTACCGCTTGAGGATGAAGCGCAATGTAGGCGAGTTTGAGTTGATTCGCCGTATTGACGCTTTTATTTCCCGTGCTGAGGCTTGCCGTCAGGAATGGCAGGTGGCGCGAGTTGCCACCGGCATAGGGAGCGACAATGACATCACAGCAGATCTTGACGAGCAATTCGTTGACCTGATGTTGGAGCTTAGCCCATATTCCAAGTTAGGGACTATTGACCACGACCTTCTTGGCAGGTTGGCCGTTGAGCGTAAGGTGAAGTTGACTGACTTGTATGACATTATCACATCCAACATCTTTAAGAGTCCTCGTATGCTTACCCAGGCCATATTGCTTGAGGCTGCATCCAAGCAGTTGAGGACTACCAACTTGTCTGTTGAGAAGATTGCTGAGCACAACAGGTTTGCATCCGCCAACTACTTTATTTCAAGTTTTTATCGCCGTTATGGCGTCACGCCTGCTCAGTGGCGTACGGATGGAGCGGGAAAGGTCAGTTCGCTATAGGCTGCCAGTTGCCATGTCCTTCCGCCTTGCGGTCTGAAATATGTAAATGCCTGATAGGTGTTTTCTGTTTCGTGGAAGTTGCCTTCACATTCCGGTATTCGGGTAGTCCCGTCGGGCATCTGTTGCAGAAACTGGTAGGAATAATGTCCCTGTTTCTGTAGCAGTTGGAGATGGTAGGACTTGTCGGTCTCGTCATATTCCATTGTATATGTTGACTTGTCGTTGAACGTTGTCCACCATCCGTCCACCAGGATGTCCCCTTCGACTTCCTTTCCTGTTTTCAGGTTGTAGTGTACCCAGGCATAGTCGCATGTGTATTCACATTCAACGTAGTCACTGTTGCGTATGCAGAAAGCACCGTTGGCGCCTTCGTCGTACGAGTAGTTGCGGCGTGGCTCGGACACGAAGGGATATACGTTGAACGTTGAGCCATCCCATTCGATATGGTCTATGCCCATGGTGGGGTGTGAGAGGTCGAGCATTTCATATTTCCTGTATTCGTTTCCTCCGTCGAAGATAAGGTCCTTGTTGTGTTGCCATGCCAGCCCGTTTCCGTTGACTATATTAGGTTCCACGTTCCATCTCATGTTGTCGTCCCTGTTGTTTTGCTTGACCACTGTTATCAGCTGCTCGTCAGGGTTGTTCACCCTTAGTGAGCCGTAGTCCAGTTTCATGGCAAGTTGTTGGTGGCATTTGTTCACGTCAATGTCGGTGTTGGTGGATGCGCTAAGATATAGCCTTGCCGAGTTGTCAACAACCATAAAGTCTGCTTGCAGCAGTATATCGTCAGGATTATCCTCGTCAAAGACCGTAAGCCTGTAGTTGCCGCTCATCTTAAGCCTGCACCTGTCATTGGGAATTCTGACCTGGTAATTGGTGAAAAGGAATGTTGTGTTGATGGATTTCCTGAAATCTTCAATCGGATTGTTGTTGAATCCCTGCAGCCAGTCGCTCTCAAACAGTTCCTCCGATGGTGTCCAGTCGGGTTCGCACCTCTGGATGCGATATATCAGGCGGTAGTAGTCATGTGACATCTCATCGAACGAGATGTTTATTCTTTTTTTCCCGCTCTGTAAGTCCTGAAGTGACACTACTGGGGGCGAAAGCCAGTCGTTTCCAACAGTTGTCTGCAATGTGGATATGTTTTCGCTGAATATGCGGTTGGCTGCATTGACTGTGGCGGTTTCGGTGGCGGATAATAATAATGCCGATGTCAAAGATAGGATAATCCAGGTGTGTTTCATTATATAATTATAATTTTTAAACACAAAGACACGAAGAAACAAAGTTCTTTTTTCGCAGAAGGAAGATACAGAGAGCAGCAAAGCTGCTTACAAAGTCCACAAAGTTTTTTATCCGTAAGGCTTTGTGGCGACTTTTAAGTCGCTTGTTGTCTTTGTATCTAAAGAAAATCTTCGTTTCTTTGTGTCTTTGTGTTTCAAATCAAATTCAACGATTCGCAAAAGCCCCTGCATAAGTCCTTCTGGGTTTACAGGAAGAAAATATGCAAGGGCATTATTGGAATGATAAATAATCTTAAGGGTGTGATTACTTCTTGTTGAGGGCCATGTCAACGGTAACGGCAACGGCAACGGTAGCACCTACCATCGGGTTGTTACCCATACCGAGGAAGCCCATCATCTCAACGTGTGCAGGCACTGAAGAAGAACCGGCGAACTGGGCGTCAGAGTGCATACGTCCGAGTGTATCGGTCATACCGTAAGAAGCGGGACCTGCAGCCATGTTGTCCGGGTGCAGTGTACGGCCTGTACCACCACCTGAAGCCACTGAGAAGTAGGGCTTGCCGGCGAGCACGCGCTCCTTCTTGTATGTACCGGCTACCGGGTGCTGGAAGCGGGTGGGGTTAGTTGAGTTACCGGTGATGGAAACGTCAACATCCTCCAACCAGTTGATGGCTACACCTTCGCGAACGTCGTCGGCACCGTAGCAGTTAACCTTGGCACGGGGACCGTCAGAGTAAGCTGTGCGGTTAACCACCTCAACCTTACCAGTGTAGTAGTCGAACTTGGTCTGCACGTATGTGAATCCGTTGATACGGCTGATAATCATGGCAGCGTCCTTGCCCAGACCGTTGAGGATGCAACGGAGCGGGTTCTTGCGCACCTTGTTAGCCATCTCGGCAATCTTGATGGCACCCTCAGCGGCAGCGAATGACTCGTGACCGGCGAGGAAGGCGAAGCACTGTGTCTCCTCGCGGAGCAGACGGGCAGCAAGGTTACCGTGACCGATACCAACCTTACGGTCGTCGGCAACAGAACCGGGGATGCAGAAGCTCTGCAGACCGATACCGATGGCCTCGGCAGCCTCGGCAGCTGACTTAACACCCTTCTTGATTGCGATAGCGGCACCGCAAACGTATGCCCACTTGGCATTCTCAAAGCAGATACCCTGAGTGTCCTCGCAAATCTTGTAAGGATCAACACCAATACCTTCGCAAATCTGATTAGCCTCTTCGATATCCTTGATACCGTTTTCGTTCAGAGCGGCGATAACCTGCTTGATTCTGCGCTCCTGGCTCTCGAATTTCACTTCTCTTATCATAGTTGTTTCTCCTTATTATTCTTTACGTGGGTCAATACTCTTAACAACTCCCTGCTCGGCTTTGGTGCGTCCGTAAGAACCTGTGAACTTCTTCACAGCCTCGTTGGCGTCCATACCAGCCTTGATGGCCTCCATCATCTTGCCGAGGTGAACATACTCGTAGCCGCAAACCTGGCTGTCCTTGTCGAGGAACATCTTGGTGATGTAACCCTCGGTCAGCTCGAGATAGCGTGTACCCTTGGCAACAGTACCATAGAGAGTACCAGTCTGGCTGCGCAGACCCTTGCCGAGGTCCTCAAGTCCGGCACCGATAACGAGTCCGTCCTCTGAGAAGGCGCTCTGTGAACGACCATAGACAATCTGCAGGAACAGTTCGCGCATGGCTGTGTTGATAGCGTCGCAAACAAGGTCAGTGTTGAGGGCTTCGAGGATGGTCTTTCCAGGAAGAATCTCAGATGCCATGGCAGCTGAGTGTGTCATACCTGTACAACCGATAGTTTCTACGAGGCACTCCTGGATAACACCCTCCTTGATGTTCAGAGAGAGCTTGCAAGCTCCCTGCTGGGGTGCACACCAACCCACACCGTGGGTATAACCAGAGATGTCCTTAATCTCTTTTGCCTGAATCCATTTTCCCTCTTCAGGAATTGGGGCTGGTCCGTGATTTGGACCTTTGGCAACAACGCACATGTTGTTGACTTCATTAGAATACTGCATATTCCTTCTTATATTTAAATAATTAATAAATAAGTTGCCGCTTTGTTACAGCACTGCAAAGATACAGCAAATATCTGAGAAAATACTCATTTTTGGGTATCATTTTTAACTCTTTAACTTTTTTCTGCCTTTGAGAGGTAAAAATCAGCCGTCAGAAGCCGATATTCCTCACTTTTTAGCGACAAGACTCCTTCCTCGAAGGTCATTCCGTTTAGGGCGAATTCGAGGAGGTAGCGCTTGGGTTTTTTGCCTTCCTTGGTCACCACTGCTGTTCTCTTGGTGAGCATCATTCCCGAGAATATGGCCTCGTCTTCAATTTTCTGCCTACATTCCGATGGTATCACCAAGGAGAAGCATCCCTGGTCGGCGAGCAGTGTCTTTGCCCCTTTCATCAGCGTGCTGAAGGGTAGGGTGGAGTTGTGTCGGGCTGTAGTGCGCTTGGGGTCAGGGCAGGTCAAGGAGTTGTCGAAGAATGGCGGATTGCACACTATCGCATCGAATGTTATTCTGCTATCAGACTCACTGTCTCCGTTTTTACATTCTTCAATAAACTCTTGAAGGGATTTGTGTAAAATATTGATATTCTGACTAAAAGGAGAGCTTAAGGCATTCTCGGTTGCCTGTTCGGCGGCATCCATGTCGATGTCGATGCCAACTACTTGGGCATTAGGAAACCTCTGTGCCATCATCAGTGCTATCAGTCCGGTGCCCGTGCCGATGTCAAGCACGTTTCTCACCCTTGCAGCCTCCATGCCGGATGCAGCCCAAGCCCCCAACAGTACCCCGTCGGTACCCACCTTCATGGCGCATTTTTCCTGTTTTATGGTAAATCTTTTAAATGTGAACATTCAATATTGTCTCTGCCTTTGCCAAGTCTTCGGGGGTGTCTATTCCTACTGTCTCTATGTCAGTTGTTCCTACTTTAATCTTATATCCATTCTCAAGCCAACGCAGTTGCTCCAGGCTCTCAGCCTTCTCCAGTTCCCCCTGTGGCAGCAGAGTCACCTCGTGAAGAACCTTGCGGCGATAGGCATACAGTCCGATGTGTTTCAGATAGGGGAACGACTCAGGCCATGACTCACGTTGCTTGCCACGGCAGAACGGTATGACACTACGACTGAAATACAGGGCATATCCGTTTTTGCTCACTGCAATCTTGGGCGAGTTGGGATTCTCGATGGCATCAATGTCCGAAGGAGTGCGTCCGAAAGGTTTGCCCAATGTCGCAATCTGGGTAGCCTCGTCGTTGAAACACTCGCACACTGTCCTTATCTGCGACTCATGGATGAAAGGCTCGTCGCCCTGCACGTTGACAACCACGTCAGCGTCAGTGCCGATTATCTCCACGGCTTCCTCAATGCGGTCGGTGCCGCTCTTGTGGTCGGGGGAGGTCATGACAGCCTTGCCGCCGAATCCCTCCACCGTTTGGCGGATGCGTTCGTCGTCGGTGGCGACATACACTTCGTCAATCACTTTCGACACCTGTTCATATACTCTTTCAATTACCGTCTTGCCTCCAAGAATGGCAAGCGGTTTGCCGGGGAAACGCGTAGATGCGTATCTTGCCGGTATAACAGCTATAAATTTCATAATCTTCCAATTCTTAGTTTTGATGCTGCAAAATTACAAATATTTATCGAAATGACAAAGAAAAAGGAAAAAAATAGTTAATATATATAGGTATAGCATTGTTGTTCGGTATATTTTATGTACCTTTGCATAAAAATTTAAATAAGAAATGATGAAAAGAACAATAATGTTGATGTTGGCGACCTCCCTTTGCGGTTTTGCCAGCGCCCAGAACGAGTGGGAAGAAATGGAAAAGCAGCAGGAGGCAGAGGAGGCTGTAGTGAAGGTTAATCCGGATGCCAAGTATCTGGTGGGGGCGGTGCCCTTTGTTGACGGCAGGGTGGTCTTCTCCACTGTAATCGAGGCTCCAGGCAAGAGCGCGTCGCAGATTTATTCAATGGCGAAGAAATATATGGAGCGATTGACCCGTATGCCCAACCAGCTTGAGCATAGCATTGTGGCTTTGGCCGATTCTGCCAACAACACTCTGTGTGCCAATTATCAGGAGTGGCTTGTGTTCAAGAGCAGTGCCCTTGTGCTCGACCGCACCCGTTTCTATTATTCTCTCATAGCCAACTGTTCCGACGGACGCATTGAGCTGAAGATGACCCGCATCTACTATCTCTATGAGGAGGAACGCAATCCCCAGACATACAAGGCGGAAGAGTGGATTGACGATGACAACGCGCTCAACAAGAAGAAGGACAAGCTATCGAAGATGAGCGGCAAGTTCCGCCGCAAAACCGTTGACCGCAAGGACTTCCTCTTCGGCAAGTTCAACGAAATCCTTAATGGAAAGAAGAAGGAGGAGGGCAAATGACACAGGAAGAGCTCGACAGAATATGGAACCGTGGCGAGACACACCACCGGCGCGAACCGGAGGACAAGACGTTTAGGGTGAGGAATGTGCTCAACATCCTCTTTATGCTTGCCGTGGTGGTGGGCATAGCCTTGTATATGTACACTCCAATGGAACTCTTTGGCTATCCGTTGTGGGGACTGGTTGTTGGTCTTGCCATTATAATTAAGACCATTGAGGTTTCACTCAGAATGATTTTTAAATGAACAACAGGATAATAATTTCGTTGTGGCTCTTGGCGTCGTTTCTCTGTGCTGGTGCCCAGTCGTTCACGAGGATGGACGATGGCGGCAACCTCAACCAGGGAAACGTGAACGGCAATGGCACCAACCGCAACTTCAACAAGCACAACACCGACACCACCCGCAATCAGGAAATTCCCAAGGGACTGAAGGTGTGGAAGATAGACAGGAAGTTTGGGGATATGTTCCCCACGCTTCCCGACACTATGCCGCATCTGTTCATGAACACCATATTCAATACAGGCAAATACGGAGAGTATAATACCACCGGCAATAATTATACGCCTCGTCTCAACCGTATTGCCATTGACCAACCTATAGTTGAACAGTTTATGTTTGTGCAGCCTTATTCGCACGTGATGAAGCAGCCCGACGGTTTTTTGTTCACCAACACGCTCTCGCCAATCACCAACATCACCTACGACAACTGTGGCGACAAACTCAATGGCGAAGACCACATAGACGTGATTTTTGCCACCAATGCAAACAAGCGTCTGGGTTTTGGCTTTGACCTCAATTATTCATATGCCCGAGGATATTATGCCAACCAGAGCACGTCACATTTCGGTTCCACCTTATATAGTTCATACGACGGTGACCGCTACAAGATGCACGCCATGTTCTCGGTGTATCACCAGAAAGTGGCAGAAAACGGCGGTATCACAGATGACAAGTATATAACCTCTCCTGAATCATTTGACGACAAGTACGTAGAGAGCGAAATACCAACTGTGCTCCAGCGAAATTGGAACCGCAATGACAATATCCATCTTTTCCTGTCACATCGCTACAGTTTTGGCTTTTATCGGAATGTGCGCATGACGGATGAAGAAATCAAGGCGCGCAAGTTTGCTGTGGAAGCAAAGATGGACAGTGAGAAACGCAAGCAGGACAATGAAAATCGGCAAAAGGAAAAGGATGGAAATAAACCTGACGATAATATTGAACTCAGTGGGCGACCTGACGGAACAAGCGTGATGGATAGTCTGCAGGCCGTTCTTGCTGACACATTGAAGAAGGAATACGTGCCTGTCACCAGCGTGATACATACATTCGACCTCAACAGATATAGCCGTATCTATCAGGCATACGATTCGCCTGCCGAATATTATGCCAACACTTATTATGACCTGAATGTTGACAATGCCTACCGTGGCGACTCTATCTACGACCAGACAAAGCATTTCTCGATGAAGAACACTCTTGCCTTAGCTATGCTCGAAGGTTTCAACAAGTGGGCAAAGGCAGGACTCAAGGTGTTTGCCACCCATGAGTTGCGACGTTTTGACATGCCCGACCTTATAACAGAGGACGAGCAGAGCCGTGTGGTCATGGGCAGATGGAACGAACATAATATAAGCGTGGGCGGACAACTCATCAAGACTCAGGGTAAGACTCTTCACTATAATCTCTCGGCAGAGACATGGCTCGTTGGCGAGGATGCAGGACAAATTAAAGTGGATTTCTCTACGGAACTCAACTTCCCCCTGCTGGGTGACACTGTGACGCTTGGGGCCAAGGCGTATTTTTATCGCCTTAATCCATCGTTCTACCAACGCCACTATCATTCCAAGCATATATGGTGGGATAATGGTCTCGACAAGGAAACACGCACACGTATAGAGGGGCTTTTCACATACCGCAAGACAAACACTCGCCTGAGAGTGGCAGTGGAGGAGCTTCAGAACTACACGTACTTCGGAATGTCATACGATGCAACCACTTCTGGGCGTACCAATCTGACGGCAACCGTCAATCAGGCGGGAGGCAATATCAACCTCATGACTGCCCAACTGATGCAGGACTTCAGGTTGGGGCCGCTCAATTGGGAGAATGTCTTCACGTTCCAGACCTCAAGTGACGAGAACGTGCTTCCTGTACCGTCAGTAAATATCTTCACCAATCTTTATCTGAAATTTAAGATTGCCGGAGAATTGGCTATGGAATTGGGTGCCGACGGATATTTCTTCACCAAATATTACGCCCCCGACTATTGTCCACAGCTCAGCCAGTTTGCTGTTCAGCAGAGAGATGACTCACGCATGAAGATCGGAGGCTATCCTTTTGTGGATGTATATGCCAACATGCACCTAAAGCACACCCGCTTCTTTATCATGATGAGCCACGTAAACGCAGGCGGTGGAAGTCGTGACTACTTTTTGGCTCCACATTACCCAACAAACGGAAAGATACTCCGTTTAGGACTTTCGTGGAACTTCTTCAACTGATACAATAATTTTGGAAATTCAGATATTCATATGGGATATATACATGGATACAACAATGGACAGGGAGAATGGACTCACCTGACCGTCAATGAAGATCGTCCTTTGCTGGAATGGCTGCTCGACAACCTTAAGGAAAGCCGAACTAAGGTGAAGGCCACATTGCAGGGACGTGGCATAAAGGTGAACGGCAAGTGCGTGACGCAATTCGACTTTCCGCTCAAGCAGGGAATGAAGGTGGCAGTCAGCAAGACAAAGCGCAACCAACAGGCATTCAAAAGCAGATATGTGAAGATTGTCTATGAGGACCGTTGGATTGTAGTGGTTGAAAAGAACATCGGCATTCTGTCAATGGCAGCAGGTCATTCATCCCTGAACGTGAAAGCAGTTCTTGACGATTACTTCCACAAAAGCCGCCAGAACTGCCGTGCGCACGTCGTGCACAGGTTGGACCGCGACACAAGTGGATTAATGGTATATGCCAAGGATATTGAGACAGAGCAGATCCTTGAACACAACTGGCACGATATTGTGTATGACCGCAGATACGTGGCGGTTGTAAGCGGAGAGGTGGAACAGGATGGAGGAACGATAGCCAATTGGCTAAAAGACAACAAGGCATATATCACTTATTCTTCTCCGGTGGATAATGGGGGCAAGTATGCCGTCACCCATTTCCATGTCCTCGACCGTACCACCGAATATTCCTTAGTGGAATACAAGCTGGAGACTGGCAGGAAGAATCAGATAAGGGTACATTCGGCTGATATGGGACATCCTGTGTGTGGAGACGTGAAATACGGAAATGGCGACGACCCGCTGCACCGTCTCTGCCTTCATGCCTACATGCTGTGTTTCACTCATCCGGTTACACACGAGCGTATGGAATTTGAGACGATGATTCCCGCAGGATTCAGACATTTATTTAAATAATAACAACTGATATGGATAATTTCGGATATTACGTGGCAGGCCTGATATTGCTGATTGTCGGGTTCCTGGTGATGAAAAAGGTGGCAAGCTGTATGATCAAGACTGTTGTCACCCTGGTTTTGGTGGCAGCTTTAGTGGCGGTTTATTATCTCTATCTGAGATAAAATTCCCTAAGACAGCAGAATGCCCAAGGTGACCATTAGGCCGTAGATGAAGATGTTTCTCGCTGTTTCACCAAGACAGAGGTTGAGGGCCTTGCCGCGGTTGATACGCTTGATGCGCATATACGTGTAATGATGGAACACGAGATACACTAATGGCAGGACAAAGGCAAGGAAGTAGCCGTTGGTCATATATGCCAGTCCCATTATGAAGGCTCCCCAGCCAAGGGCAAGATAGAGTTGCAACGATGCCTTCTCGCCGATTTTGACCACCAGGGTGGTTTTGCCTACGGCTTTGTCTGTGTCGCGGTCGCGGAAGTTGTTGACAATCAAGAGAGTATCGACAACCATTCCACAAGTTACCGATATAAGAAACACAAACGATGAACATGTGTGTAACTGAATATAATAAGGTACGCACACGGGAACGATGCCGAAAAACAGTACCACGAGCATGTCGCCCATACCTATGTAAGACAAGTGAGTAGTGTATAGAAAGCAGAATAAAAGGCAGAGGATGCCCACAAGTACCATCTCCAGACCGCCATACAATACAAGCGGCAGTCCTGTCAGACAGGCAATACATGTGGTCAGGGCTATGGCATGCTTCATCTTGTCAACGCTTACCCAGCCTTGTGCACATGCCCGTCGAGGGCCAAGGCGAGTGGCTGTATCGTCGGTGCCTTTGGTAAAGTCGAAGAAATCGTTGATGAAATTGGCATCAATCTGCATCACCCATGCAAACAGGAGACACAACACTGCCGGCACCCAGCAGAATGGGTCGCCTTCATATAGAAAGGAATCCTTATAGGCAAGGGCCAGACCAATCATCACGGGCACTGCTGCACCGCTTAGTGTTTTGGGACGCGCGGCCAGTATCCAGGCCTTAAGCGAGTCTTTCTTGATGTCTTTTGACTGCATAATCGATGTTTTTTTAATTATTGCTTGCAAAAGTAAGCATAATTATGTATATTTGCAAATGTTTTGGCAATTAATTGCTAAAAAAAGGCTAAAGTGAATGTAAAAATTGGATTTTAACAGGAGGAACAAGATATGAACAGAATGGCAAGTCTCGACCTTGTGGAATTTGTGGAAAGCAAGATTCTGCCCAGATATGCAGCCTTTGACAAGGCGCATAACACTGAGCATGTGGTGAGAGTGATACGCAAGGCTATGGACCTGGCGCTGAAGGTGGGTGCCGACCTGAATATGGTTTATGTCATCGCCGCATACCATGATCTCGGTATGGCGGGGCAGAGGGCTATACACCATATTGAGGGAGGTAAGATCCTTTATAACGACGCCAGGCTTAAGAAATGGTTCTCAATCGAGCAACTAAAGATCATGAAGGAGGCAGTGGAGGACCATAGGGCCTCGGCATCACGCGCACCGCGTTCGATTTACGGAAAAATTGTGGCAGAGGCCGACCGTGATATAGAGCCTGACTCAGTGTTCCGCCGGGCAGTGCAGTTCGGATTGGCTAATTATCCGCAGTATTCAGCTGAACAGCAATGGGAGCGTTTCTATGAGCACATGCAGAACAAATATTCAGTCAATGGATATATCAAGTTGTGGGTGCGTGGTTCCGAAAACGAGCGCAACCTGAACATAGTACGTGACATAATTGCCAATCCAATTAAGCTAAAGGAAATCTTCCTTGGCATATACAATCAGGAGGTATTATAGTCAGATTATTGCTATTCGGAGGTGTTTCGGGTATATTCGACTTGATAAAAATCAATAATATGTCGAAGAATCCAAGAAATTCGACTAAAAGTATTGCGGAATCCGAAAAAGTTCGTATCTTTGCAGCGTAAAAAAGATAGATTTGTTTCATAGATAAAGGTTTTTAGTTAGGTAATAGATTGTTTTAGGTTAGTTATTGGTTTTTAGTTTTTAGGTAAAAGATTGTTAGTATTGGGTAATGATAAAAGTGAATTTTGGTCGAGAGATCGAGAGGAGCAAAGGAGGAAACTCCGGAAACGGAGAATCCAATGGAATAAAATTATTAGATTATAGAACCGCATCCTGCAACGGCAGAGATGCGGTTCCGTATTTTTATACGTTTGGGATGAGACCGTCCATCCCGAATTGTCTTTACCATGAAAGCCAGTCGTCAATTATTCGTCGGGCTATGGACAGCTTCTCCGGTATCTCGGGCAGGTTGTCTTTCCTGAACCACTGTCCCGCTGCCAGTTCTTCTTTCTGCAACTTTATTTCTCCCGAGACATAGTCGGCATGGAAACCAACCATCAGTCCGCTGGGGTATGGCCATGGTTGGCTTCCGAAGTAGCGCAGGTTTGTGATGACGAGTCCTGTCTCTTCCATCACCTCACGGTGGACCGCCTCTTCGAGTGACTCTCCCGTCTCTACAAAACCGGCAACAAGTCCGAAGAACTTGCCGCGGAAGTTGCGGGCATGGACAAGCAGCACTTCGTCGCCGCGGTGTATGAGCACTATGATGGCAGTGGCAAGTGATGGCCAAACCTCCTTGCCGCACTCTTCGCAACGCTTGCTAATGTCGGTGTGCATCTTCATCATTCCTCCGCATACCCCGCAGAACTTGGTGTTCTGGTCCCAATAAAGCAGCTCCTCGCATTTGCCGGCTTTCTGGTAAAGTTCTTGAGAAAGCTTGTAATAACTGGGACGCAGTCCGCACATCTCAAAGCGAGGGTTGTCAGTGACAGGTGAGTCGATGCGGTAGGTCATTACCTCTGTTTCACCTAAAGGTGTTACATTGAGAATATTTGTCCAGGGGAATACTTTGGTGGGAGTATCCTCCTGGCATGGTATGGTATAACTGCCGTCGGCAAGTTTTTCCAACATGATGTCTCCCTTGCAGAAGACGAAATAGTATTTATTCATCATTCAAATAGTAGTTTGCGGTCGCGACGTATGGCTGGCTCTGCCCATTCCTCGGGAACAAAGCGCCAGTTGTCAAGTTTGTGCGGAACGATTGTGCCTTGACGTTCAATCTCTTGGGTGAGATAATATCTCTGGTCTCGTTCGCTGCGGTATATGATTCTGCTTTCGAGTGAATCCTTCGGGATGCCTGCACCGCGTGTGAGCAGTTCTCCACCGCCGTTGCCTCGATAACTGTTGAGTACCACCTTGTACCATTTTGATTCGTCAAACTCCTCACCGTTGGACATGCGCAATATCTTAACCTTCTCGCCGTCGGGCTTTGTGACATCCACAACATAGTCAATGCCGGCGGCACTGTCAAAGTTGAATGTTAGGTTCTTGAACATGTTGCGCTGCTTGTCGTGTACGGCATTTGAGTCTAACAGCATTATATGGTCATCGGGAGACTCCATAGTGTTCACCCATTGGTCGTAGCTCATCTCAAGGTGCTTGCGCACTTCCTTTCCCGTGAGTCTCATCACGTATATGTCGTTCTCATAGCGGTAAAGTTTGAACATGTCGTTCATATGTATGTCGCCTTTGTGTACGATAGCATCAAACGAAAGTGGAGCGTTGAATGATATGTCAGCTCCGGTTATGGAGAGTTGCAGACTGTGGATAAGGTCTCCAAAAGTGGAGCTGCCAAAGAAGGAGTCACTGGTGTGAATGCTTTCGGTGATATGCCCTATCCGCCTGTTGGTGAATGACTTAACGCTATCGGAGATATGCTTGAATTTATTTATGAACTCCTCATCCACGAGTGTATTGGCCACACTGGTAAGTTTTCCGGATATATTCTTTTTGGTGACTTTTCCGTTCTTGATGGTCAGTGTTACATCGGTGTCAGCCACAAAAATCGCATTGCACGAGGGGTCGAGACAGAACACGTCCTTATCCTCGATGTTCTTTACAACCGTGCAGCGTGGGGCATGGTCGTGACCGAAGAAGATGATGTCAAAGCCCGGAATGTTGCGTGCGATGTATTCCGACTCGTCCTCATTATAGTGAAGTGTACTTATGCCACCGTTCCATCCACTATGGAACAGGCCAATAATCAAGTCAGCTTGCTCGACGTTGCGCACAACATCCACCCATTTTGCGGCAGCCTTTGCCATATCCTCGAAATAAAGTCCGCTCCACAGTTTTTCGTGCAGCCAGTTAGGTATGGCTGGAGTTATCATGCCGATGACGGCTATCTTAACTCCCTCGCGCTCTATGATGGTGTAAGGCTTCAGGTATGGTTTGCCCGTTGATGTGTCGATGACATTGGCTCCGAGTGTGGGGCAGCTCAGTTCGCCTATCCACTTGTCATAAACAGCGTGCCCTGTCTCCACATCATGGTTGCCCAATGTCTGGGCGTCATATCCCATCCAGTTTACTATTTCAGCTGCGGCGTTAGGCAGTTCGGGTTTCACGTAATTGGTGTAGTAGCAAGTGGGCTGTCCTTGCAGTATGTCACCGTTTTCGAGCAGTATGACATTATTGCCGTATTCCTTGCGCAGCTTCTTGATGTAGGTGCTCACTCTGGCGAGCGAACCCTCCATAGGTGAGTCCTCTATGTAGTCGTAAGGAAAGAAACAGCCGTGAACGTCACTCGTCTCTATAATTTTCAGATTTACTGTCTTCGTCTCAGCCATAACGCTTATTGAACATAGTCCCGCAATGAGGACCATTGCAGTTTTTCTCATATTAATGGTTTTTGAAGTATTATTTATTGAGGGAGTTGCCAATGAATTCCTCCAACTTTTCTCCTCTCAGCCCCACTGCGAGAATCTTGCCCTGACTGTCAACCACTACTGTATGGGGAATCGAGTTTACACCCATTGCCACGGCTATGGAGTTGTGCCATCCCTGAAGGTCTGACAGTTGCATCCATTTCATTCCGAGATTCTTCACGGCAGCTTCCCACTTGTCCTTGTTATCGTCAAGTGATATGCCGATGACATTGAATCCCAGGGGCTTATACTTGTTGTAGAGTGCCACCACATTAGGCATTTCGGCACGGCAAGGTCCGCACCAGCTTGCCCAGAAGTCAATCAGGTTGAGTTTGCTCTTGGCAATCTCTTCGCGCAGGTTCACCTTGTGTCCGTTGATGTCGTTCATGGTGAACTCAGGCAGTGTGCCTCCAACGCCCACGGCAGTCTTGCGCTTCAGTTCGGCGGTGAGGGTCTGTATGTCTGGGTTCTTTTGGAGTTCAGAGGGCATTCGGCTCACAAGCGAGAGGATTTCCTCGGGCAGCATAACATCCTGGAAGTACAGTAGCATGAACATTCCGAAGTGGTTGGTGATGTTCTTCTCTGCATATCGCTTGATAAACGATGCGAACTTGGCCTGCAGTATCTCCATTCTTGCAATGGTCGCGCTCTTTTCCTCGGGCGAGAGGTCTTGTGGCGACTGGTAGAGCTGTTCGCCTATACGGTTCATCTCCAGACCTATGACAAGTGTACTGTCCATGATAGTCTGCCACTTCTCGTTCATGGGTGTTCCTCCAACCTTTGTTTTCGAAGGCATATCACCAAGACTGAGCTTCACGGTTCCCGGTTCAACAAAGAAGGTAGTGTTTACATTTCCCGTCTTGCTGTATGCTATACATAGGGTGGGAGAGTCAATATTCCCCTCCACCGTGAACTTTCCGTCCTTCACGATGCCATGGGCGATAGGTTTGCCTGTGGAGAAATCGTTGGTGACGAAAATGGTATCCCCGTTTTCCAAGATGTCACATTCTCCCCTAATCTTATATGTATCAGACTGGCAGGCCGCGAGCATTATGCACGCAGCTGCCAGTCCTGTAAATGTCGTTTTTCTCATTATTAATATTATACGAGGTATTGGCTGCTGATGCTCTCGTTGTTGATGACACGTCTGATGGTTTCTGCAAACATATCGGCAACGGAGAGCTGTTTTACCTTGGCGCAGCGGTTGGAGTAGGGGATGGAATCTGTGAAGACAATCTCCTCAAGCGATGAGTTCTGTACACGTTCGCTTGCTGGACCGCTCATAACGCAGTGTGAGGCACAGGCACGTACTGTTTTTGCACCAGCTTCCTTCATGATGTCGGCAGCCTTGGTGATAGTGCCTGCCGTATCCACCATATCGTCTATGATTACCACGTTCTTGTCCTTTACGTCACCAATAATCTGCATGCTTGCCACCACATTGGCGCGTGCGCGGGTCTTGTTGCAAAGCACAAGTGGGCATCCAAGGTACTTGGCGTAAGTATTCGCGCGCTTTGAACCGCCAACATCCGGTGAGGCGATGACAAGGTTGTCCAGCTGGAGGCTCTGCAAATAGGGAAGGATTACCCCAGAGGCATAGAGATGGTCAACGGGAACATCAAAGAAACCCTGAATCTGGTCGGCGTGAAGGTCCATGGTTATCAGACGGTCAATACCGGCTACACTAAGAAGGTCTGCAATCAGTTTGGCGCCGATGCTCACTCTTGGCTTGTCCTTACGGTCCTGACGTGCCCATCCGAAATAGGGGATCACTGCGTTGATGGTTCTTGCCGAGGCTCTCTTAGCCGCATCGATCATAAGTAGCAGCTCCATGAGGTTGTCAGAGTTGGGGAATGTGCTCTGTACGAGGAATATGTCGCGACCGCGAATAGATTCCTCGTATGAGACTGCAAATTCACCATCTGAGAACTTGGTGATAACCAACTGGCCAAGATCACAGCCTAAGCTTTGGCAGATTTTCTCTGCCAGGTATCTCGTGTTAGTACCCGAGAAAACCATGTAAGAGTCTTTTTCACTCATATTGTTGTAATGCAAGTTGTTATATTGTTATTTCAAATTCTTAATTCTTCACTCTTCATTCTTCATTAAAATAATCATCCTGCCGCTTTCCTGATTCGCTCAAAGTGGGTGATCAGTTCCTTGTAGTCAAGCTGGTGGTGGATGTCAAACCTGTTCCATATATCGCTGCATATCACAATCCCCCCAAAGCCAAGGTCCTTGGCCATGCGGATATTGTCGATGTTGACACCTCCGAAAGCATACACCTTTTTGTCTATCAGCCCCAGGTCGGCAGCCCTCTCAAGACGTGCGTTGTGCAGTTCATTGGCATGGGCATCATCAATCGTGGCAAACGTGTCCTTCAGGAATACGTATTCGGTTTTCCTGCGGGCCTCACGAATGTCGTCAATGTTGAGACATGTGCGTGAGTATTTGCCCTTGTAACCATCGGGCAACGGTGATGAGGCATCGTCGAGATGAATACCCCGCAGACCGTATTCCTCTTTTAGGTAGAAATGCTCGTGAACGGTGGTCTTGCTGTAGATATCATCTGGCAACAAGGTCAGGAGTCGCTCAGTATATACTGGTGCAGCCCCCGGCTTGTTCAGGTGCAGATTGTCCAGTCCTTCGTCGAAAAGGGCTGTAAGTATTTTGTCTTCCTCCACGAAGAACGTGGACTTAGTCATTAATACGATTTTCATGTCATTTCTCTCTAATCACGTGCAAATGTACCACTTTTTATTGAAAAAAGCAATCTATTTGCATAAAAGTTTATCTTTATTAGCTAAAAATTGACTTAATTCGACCTTTTTTGTTATCTTTGCACCCAAATTAGGTATTTAATAGAGTATTTACACTATGACATCAAGCATCAACGAGAGTGTCCTGGCAGATGTCCAGACACCTGTTTATATTATTGAGGAAAATCTCCTTCGTGCCAATCTCTCGCTTATTCGTGATGTGGCACATAGGGCGGACATAGAAGTGATAATGGCATTTAAGGCTTTCGCTCTGTGGAAGACTTTCCCTATCATTAGGGAGTATATCAGTGCCACTACGGCCAGTTCGCTGTCGGAGGCAAGGTTGGCGTATGAGGAGTTCGGCGCGCCTGCCCACACATTCTCTCCGGCTTACACTTGTGGCGAGATTGACGAGATAGCCAGATGTTCAAGTCATCTGACGTTTAATTCCCTCTCTCAGTATTCAAATATGTCGGGGGTGGCAAGACGTGCCAATCCGGATTTGTCGTTCGGATTGAGGGTGAATCCCGAATATTCCGAGATTTCCACCTTATTATATAACCCGTGCGCGCCCGGGACGAGATTCGGCGTTTCTGCGGACAAGCTTCCACAGGCGCTTCCTTCCGACATTGAGGGATTTCATTGCCACTGCCACTGCGAAAGCGGTGCCGACGTGTTCAAGAGAACTCTCGTTCATATTGAAGAGAAATTCTCGAAATGGTTTCCTCAGCTCAAATGGATAAACTTTGGCGGCGGTCACCTCATGACCCGCAAGGATTACGACGTTGACTTGCTTGTCAGCATGATGAATGATTTCCATGCCCGCTATCCATGGCTCAAGGTGATACTCGAACCGGGAAGCGCTTTTGCGTGGCAGACAGGTGCGCTTGTGGCACAGGTAGTGGATATCGTGGAGGACAAGAACATCAAGACGGCAATCCTCGATGTCAGCTTCACATGTCACATGCCCGACTGCCTTGAGATGCCATACCAACCCGAAGTTAGGGGAGCCGAATCAGTGGAAATGGATCGTGCGACGGAAAAAAATACTTACCGTTTGGGAGGTAACAGTTGCCTTTCGGGAGATTTTATGGGTTCTTGGCGCTTTGACCATCCTTTGAAAATTGGGGAAAAACTGATTTTTGAGGATATGATTCACTATACGACGGTTAAGACAAATATGTTTAATGGTATCACTCATCCTGCAATTTCTATGCTGAAAAGTGATGGAAAAGTGCAAAAAATGCGTGTTTTTGGGTACTCAGACTATAAAAATCGCATGAATTAACACATTTTTGCAAAAAAACCTCGAAAATAGTTTGGAGATTAGAAAAAAAGCAGTACCTTTGCAACCGCAATCGAGAGAGATGCTCCTGATAAAGGAAATGCAAGCGGAAATAGCTCAGTTGGTAGAGCACAACCTTGCCAAGGTTGGGGTCGCGGGTCCGAGTCCCGTTTTCCGCTCAATTTAATGAACAAAAAAGAGTTTAGGCGAGGGTCTAATCTTCTTCTAAGAGCCCAGGTGGCGGAATTGGTAGACGCGCACGTTTCAGGTGCGTGTGCCGCGAGGCGTGCAGGTTCGAGTCCTGTTCTGGGCACTCTTTTTTATTCCAGTTGTATTTATGTTGGAGAGGTGGCGGAATTGGTAGACGCGCTACTTTGAGGGGGTAGTGTCAATTGCGACGTGGGAGTTCGAGTCTCCTCCTCTTCACCATTTTTGCGGAAATAGCTCAGTTGGTAGAGCACAACCTTGCCAAGGTTGGGGTCGCGGGTCCGAGTCCCGTTTTCCGCTCTTTTTTTTCTGTATTATTGAAAAACAAGAAATATTTATTATTTATGAATTTATATCTGAGATATTTTGATAGTGAAATATTGGTTCACACTGTTGATGAAGCAATTGAATTTCTTTCAAGCATAGAGGAAATAGGTATGGATGCCAATCTTGAGGCAGATTTGTGTCAATATGCCAACAGTGATATTTATTATCCCAAGCGTTATAAGATTCGTCCGCGTGTTTATTTCATTGTTATCAAGACTGAAGCCGCCACTATGGAGGACTTCAAGAACAAGAAGGCCGTGCGTACTCCCGCAGAACGTGCTGAGAAACCAATGGTTGCTCCGGCATTGGTGAAATTAAATGAGCAGCGTCCGGGCTGGTATGAGGGTATTGTTGATTTCAAGCGTGTGCTGCTTGTTCCCGGCACTGGCAAGTTTGAATATCGCGACACCCGCTTTGTTGCCCGTTGCAAGGCTGACTCGGGTATGGACTGCTATAACCGCATTATCGACAATCTGCGCGAGAGGGTTGACCCGCGTAGTCAGTTCCCGTCTCCCAAAGGTAAGAATTTCCAGTTCGAATACCTCGGAGCATTTTAACATTGACATTTTGACAATATGAACAAGGTGATGCTGATAGGATATGTGGGTAGTGAGCCTGAGGTGAAGTATGTGGATGCTGACACCCCCGTGGCTCGTGTCTCACTTGCTACATCTGAGAGGGGATACACGTTGCAGAATGGTACTCAGGTGCCGCAGCGCACCGATTGGCACACCGTCATATTATGGAGAAAACTGGCCAAAACCGTAGAGCAGTATGTCCATAAGGGCGACAGGCTCTACGTTGAGGGCAGGCTTCGTTATTCCGCATATAACGACAAGGAGGGAGTAAGACGAACGACAACGGAAATATGGGCGGAAAATATGGAGATGTTGTCATCTAAAGAATAATATTTTGATACCGTTAGATTTATTCAGTTCATTTGACCAAGTGCAATTCTTGGTGCCTACAGCCGGGGCAATTGTCTCAGCTGTTCTTGCTGTGTTGCTACTTATTGTGTCGGGATTCGCATCCGGATCTGAGATTGCCATTTTTTCGCTCACTCCTAATGATGTGAGCGAATTAGAGGAAGGCAAGACCGACGCCGACCGCAAGGTGATTAGCCTCCGTGAGGATTCGGAGCGCACACTTGCCACTATCCTCATCACCAACAATCTGGTGAATGTTACCATCATCATGCTCTGCAACTACTTCTTTGCCCATGTCGTGGATTTCGGACGGGCTTATTGGTTGCAGTTTATATGTCTGACGGTATTGCTCACATTCCTTTTGCTTCTTTTCGGCGAGATTATGCCCAAGGTGTATTCCGCCCACAAGCCAGTGGATTTCTGCCGTAGGGTGGTGGGACCGCTTTATCTCTGTCGCAAGGTGTTCTATCCTTTTGCATCTATTCTTATCCGTTCAGGCATTTTGGCGGAGAAGGTTGTGCAGAGGGAGAGTCACATACTGAGTGTGGATGATTTGGAGCAGGCATTGGAACTTACTGACAAGGAAGAGATCAAGGAAGAAAAGAATATCCTTGAGAGCATCGTCCGCTTTGGCGACGAGACGGCCAAGGAGGTGATGACGAGCCGTCAGGATGTGACCGTACTTGATATGCAGTCGCCATTTCCCGAAGTGCTCAAGTGTATTGTCGAAAACAACTATTCGCGTATTCCGGTTTATCAGGACAGCATTGACAATATTCGTGGTATCTTGTATATCAAGGACTTATTGCCCCATCTTGGCAAGCCCAACACGTTCCGCTGGCAGTCGCTCATACGTCCGCCTTACTTCGTTCCTGAAACAAAGAAGATTGACGACCTCTTGCGCGAGTTCCAGAACAACAAGGTGCATATAGCCATTGTTGTGGATGAGTTTGGAGGCACGAGCGGCATCGTCACTCTTGAGGACATCTTAGAGGAAATAGTTGGTGAGATCAACGACGAATATGACGAGGACGAAAAGAATTTCGTCCGACTCAACAGCAATACATATATCTTCGAGGGCAAGACGCTGCTCAGCGATTTCTATAAGACGCTGAACATCGACAGTGAAGTGTTTGAGGATATCGAGGGCGATGCCGACACTCTGGCGGGATTGTTGCTTGAGATAAAGGGTGAATTTCCCTCTGTCAATGAGAAGATTACCCATGCCAACATCACCTTCGAGGTGCTCGAGATGGACGAGCGCCGCATAATGAAGGTGAAAGTCGTTGATGAAACCTCGTGACAGAATGTTAGTGAGTGAAAATAAGATTCAAACAGAGCACAATATAGACACCTCACCTTATAGGGCATGGAACGAAGGCAGATTCATGTTTGACAACTGCAGAATAGACAATTTGATGTCTGTCATTTCCAAATGGTATGGTTGTACGGTCTTATATGTCAACAGGCAATATCGTGGGGGCAGACTTACCGGCACCTTCGACAGATACGGCAATATTGGCGACATAGTGCGTTCGGTAAATGCCGTGACAGGTATTGACATAAATCAACATGGCGATACAATAATTGTAGGTTATGGAAGAAAACAACAGTAATAATGGCTGGACAAGGTGGCGGAAGACAAACCGCAATGGGAGCAGTACCGATGTCCCGACAACTTCGCTTCTGCATTGTGTCGCGAATACTGCATCACAGGCATTCCACGCTTCCTGATGTTCGATGCCGAGGGAAACATCATCAGTCTAAACGCCCCTCGTCCGTCTGATAATGGGACAGAAAAATGGATAAAAGACAATCTTGAAGCAAAATAATATCAGAGGAAATATCTGAAGTTCAGTATAACTTATCCCCATATAGATATAGGCACGGATATATTACAATCCGTGCCTATACTATATACTATAACATTGCAAAATCAACTTAAAAAGCTTTCTTCCATTGTCTGAAGCATGGTGGATAGATTATTCTTATTGCGGCATACAAGCATGAATGCAGCATTGAGATCAATGTCATCATCCATCACCACGGGGCGTGAGTGGAGTAGGGTCTGCATACTGTCGAGCAGCAGGCGGAACAGATACACCTGATTGGAGCCAGCGGCACATTCAGCCTTAGCCGTCTTTCTTCCGGCAAAGAATGCTTTCACCACCGTCTGAGTCAATGCCCTTACCTCCCTCTCCTTGTGTTCGTCGCTGTCCTGAAGATAACCCTCGGGAAATCCTCCGTAGAAGTCATCTAATGACATCACCTTGCCCGCCAGCAGTGAGGCGAAATTGCGGCGATACTCCGTCACCATGTCCTCATGAGCCTCTTCCGTACGGCAAGCGTGACGGAAGAGGTCCATAGACGACTTGATGGTAGGGGCAATATCAGGCGAACGCAATATGCCTATCAGTTCCTCGGCAGTGTCGTAATGCAGCAAGGCGAGGGGATTGAACATCACATCAAAGAAATTCTTGGATATCTCCTCATAATGCTCCAACATCACAGTCTTCACGATCCGAGGAGTCATTTCCACAATTCCTTCCTGTCTCTCGGCATTAGCCGACAGTATTCCCTCTGCAAACGACGCAAAGAAAGCCCTGATTATAGCAGGTTGTGCGTTTGTCAATTCCTCATTCCTCATTCTTCACTCTTTAACAAGCGTAAGTCCAACTTTCATTCCCTTGATATTCTTGGCCAATGCAGTGATAGTCGAAAGACTCGAACGTGTGGCAGTCTTTGCACCGAGAGTCTGAATGAGGTTCAGCAGTTTCGATGCGTCGGTGACGAACATCAACTGGTCGCCCTCCTTTTGGGTGGTGATCTCCATTGTCTTGAGTTGGTAAGTCAGTTGCAGCTTACTGTCTTCTACAGCCCATTTGCCTGAGTAGCTCTTGCCTCGTATTGTCTCGGTGAATGTGCCGTCCTCCTTGAATGTGATGCTGAACTTGTCCTTTGTGATTCCGTATTTTGCCAGTGTGTTCTGGATCGAGGTCTCCAGTTTGTTGGCAGCCAGTGCTGCTCCGGTTTTTGTGAGGAAATCCTCTGATTCAAACACTATGGCAGGAGAGTCGTAAGACCATGTGCCAACGATGTTGTCGGCAGTGGCTTGCTTGTTGGATGAGAAGATTGACGTAAGCCCCGAGACAAGGTCACTGGTATTGGAGTTTCCGGTAATTCCTCCCAGGATGTTGCCGAGGTTTAACTGAGCGCTTGCGCTGTTTCCGCCGCCTATCAGCATCAGAGCCATAACGGCGAGTTTGATAATGTTCTTTTTCATGTCTTTTAATGTTATTATATCGGTATATTTCTCATTTTGCGGTGCAAAAGTACAATTTCTGTTTCACTTTACAAAATAAATTAGATAAAAATTGCGTTTTTATGATTTTTTGTCGTACCTTTGCATCATGACAAGCGAATTATCCATACTTATTCCGTGCCATGACTATATCTGTAAACCATTGGTGGAACAGTTGGCGCTACAGGCTTCTTCGGTTGAGGGGCTCAGATACGAGATAATTGTTATTGACGACGGTTCCACAGCCGCAAGGATGGTTGAGGTCAACCGTTCGATATCCCGTATGCCCTTTTGCCGTCATATTGCCCTTACGGAAAACCAGGGGCGGTCGAAAGTGAGAAACCTGTTGGCTCGCGAGGCTAAGTATGAGTGTTTGCTTTTCATTGACTGTAAGCACAGTCTGCCTGACGGTGAGTTCATACACCGTTATGTTGAGGCTTCGGACAATGACGTGGTAGATGGCGGCATCATTATTCAAGGTGATCCACATCTGCTGCGCGGCAACCTTCGTTTCATATATGAGAAATCCGCCGAGGCGGCACATACAGTCGAGAAGCGACGTGAGGATGAGTATCGTGATTTCCACACAGCAAACTTTATGGCGAGAAGAATCGTTATGAACAGATGCCGTTTCGATGAGACTATCACACGTTATGGATATGAGGATGTCCTGTTTGGCAAGCAACTGAAGGCGGAGGGCATACGCATCACGCATATCGCCAATCCCGTGGGGTTCGGTCATTTCGATTCCAACAAGTCATTCGTCTCAAAGACCGAGGATGGTATTCTCACCCTGCTTGAAAATGCCGACAAACTGGAGACCTATTCCACTCTTCTATATATTTATAATAAGGTGGGAGCATTTCATCTCCATTGGCTTCTGCGTCTTGTCCATCGTCTTTTGGGTAAGTTGATGCGCAAGAATCTTATAGGAAGGAAACCGAGCCTTGCAGTGTTCAAGATCTACAAGATTACGTATTTCGCATCACTTCATCATTCTTGATATGGAAATAAAAAAAGTGGGCAGAGGAAACTAACCTCTGTCCACTTAATCATAGTAGCTTGACGGTGTCAATGCTGTTTCTGTAGTTTAACTCCAGAGGCATTGTATGTATTGGAGCCTTGGTGAATAATCACTTCCTTGTTCTCGTTAATAGACTTGTAGGTGCGCTGGTTCTGCTGAGAGTCAGCCTTGACACCACGTATTCCCGTTGTTTCCAGGCGGAATACCACGGGATTTGTTGTCGAACCGAGCGATGCTCCATCCTCAAAGCTAAGGGACTGTTCGAGTTCGTAGTCGGTCACGTTGCCGTCAGCGTCCCTTACCGCTACACGGAAGGAAATCTCCTGCTGCTTGTCTGCATGTACCACCATGTAGATTAGGCGGCGGTTGTCTTCGTCATGCGAGAACTTGTCACCGCAAAGCTCGCCATCTGCAAGGAATGAAGCTAGCTCGCAACCGCCGATACGCACGTTGTCGCACTCCACTACAGCCGTTATGGTCATCGTGCCGTCATAGCGTGCCGGATTATACGAACCGAAATGGCGGTTGTCTTCATCTGTCGCATTGGCAAAAGAAGTCTTGGCTGACGATGCCTTGCCGGTATTCGTCGCAGAGGTAGGATAGATAAACTCCTTGTTGCCTTCGGCATTCGAGAGATAGAAGTATCCCTCTCCCGGTGTCAACACCCTCAGGTCGCCTGTCCATGCTCCTCCGCTGTAGATTGCCATCTTCTGACGGTTCTTGATGATGTCGCCCTCCTCTGGGCTCATGTCTGCCAGTGCGGTGCTGAGCATCAGGGGCGAAGATACGTTTGCGCCCAACCAGTTCCAGTACGGATTGATGGTGATAGGCTTGCGCAGTGTGGCGGCTTGCTGTCCGATGACGTCGATATTACCTGCTGCGGCAGCATAAACTTTGTACATCTTTCCTGTTTCGATGGTTGTCAGTTCGCCCGACCATGTGCCGTCGGTTTCCCTGCGCGCATATGCATCCTGTTGAACAATCTCAGTCACACAAGGCTCACCCTCAGTGCTGTAGATGTTGAAGATGGAATCCAAGGATGCGTCAGAAGGCTCGGCATAGAGCGAGAGCCACTGCCATCCGGGAACAACAGATGTCGTCTGCTCGATCTTGTTGTCGGGCAACCAGAGATAAGGATTGCCGAAGTCACCATAATGGGCGTTAGGACGGAAGGCAGGTGTCTGTTCCTGTCCGTTGAGAGTCATGCTGAACGATGGGCTGATGGTGCCGGTGTTGGCATCATAGTATCGGAAACGCAGTGGTTTCCCTGACTCCTGGTTGCCATAGATGGTGAGCAGCACGTAGCTTGTGCCATAGCGCGAGTAGAACACTGGCGATGCCTGTCCGATACAACGGTCAGTCTCGTCAAAGGCTGCAATAATGCTGTATGGATTCTCCTGTATGGTGTCATCCACCTTCACCTGTCCAACCATGCTCATTGTATTCGGGTAGGTCTCAGAAGCGACACTCCAATTAGGACGGTTCACAAGTTTAGTGAATGAGTATGGAATGGCATGTGATATTCCGTTGCCATCCACAAGGTAAATCTGTCCCTCATTGATACCGGTTGGCAGTGCTTCGCTGACATTGATTTTCAGCTCCACATAACCTCCTAACTTGATGGTTCCGGCTGTTTCATTGACATCCAGCCATTCGGGAACACCTTCAAGGGTCCAAACCTTATCCTCCGTTCCCAGGTTATAGACGTAGCAGTATATCTTATAATCATCTTCAGAGGATTGTTCAGTGAATACCTTGGTCATATCCAGGCTGACCCATGAGAGCGAATTGTCATCCACGGTGAACGACCATGTTACCTGGTCAAGTGTGTTGCCGGCATAGTCCTTCACGTCACGCACGGTGACATATAGCTGGCATCCCTGTATGGTGGCGGGAGACTCCTTGAGAGTGATATATATGGTGCGCTCGGTTGTGAAGAAGTCAAACGCAACGTTCTGTATTGAGGAAGCCATCTTCAGGGTAGGAGCTTCCTCAGAGGTGCTTGTGAGCTTTTCTCCCTGTTCCAGGATGATTGCCCCGGCCCTGCCGGTACCTTGGTCAATCAGGGTGCTGACGGTTTCGTTTTGTCCATAGGTGTTTACGATGGTCTTCTCGAACGGATAATAGCATCTGAGTCCCATTGCCGAGGCATTCAGAGAGTCTGAACGCTGGTAAATGTTGTTCACTATGATGTCCGAGGTGAAGTAGTCGTGAATTATGCGCAGCTCGTCCACGTTACCTTTCAGACCACCGCCCATACGCAGTAATCCTCCGAGGTTGGCCACGTTTTCCGATGGGATGAGAGCCACGCTCTTGCCGTCCAGGTAGAGGTTGGCATTGGCATTGGTGCTCTTGTGTACCATCATTGAGAACTGGTGCCAGTTGCCGTCGCGCAGGTCATCTGCCGAGACTATTGTCTCAATGTTTCCATTGAACAGGGACAGATGACCGTCATTGCCGGAGACGGACAGACGGGTTTTACTGTCATTGATATTGAAGATGTCTGTACCCGTGGCATTGACACTCTCGGCGCGGAACCACAACTGTAGCAGGTAGTCATCGTCGTTGTCAGTGGCACAGTTGGAGAGGTTGACGGCAGCCACCTGTTCGGGTGTCAGTTCAAGCGAGTAGTTCTCTCCGTCAACATACCAAGTGGTGCCCTGCAGCATTGACAGGTTGCGCTGGGCGACAAGGTCATGAATAACAGTTCCATACCCCTCGTTCATGGGCCAATATCCCATCAGGTGTGATGTATATTGGTTCTTTGCCTTTGAACATTCGGTGACAGCCACGCTGAACGGGCGCGCATAGTCCCATGCGCTCACTTCATGTATTTCGCCTGCAAACTTGTTTCCGATGCCGATTGTTCCCCTCATTGAGATATCCCCGGGGAATTTTATCATGTCAAATAGTGGCATTGTCTCGTCGGCAGTGGCTGCATCGGCAGTTACAGACAATTCCGAAGAGGTGTTGTCAAGACATACAGACAGGAATATCCACTCGTTGGACGGCAGCACATTGTTGCTGACAATCTCTTGTCCGTCAGCTCCTACTGTGAGATGTCCCATGTTGTCGATGCCAATGTTCAGGTCTCCTTGCGCATATATGGTTCCAGCTCCTTCCTTCCAGCGCATCCACAGGTTGACCGACATGGCATTGCCATTGAAAGCCATCTTGGCCTCAGACACGGCTCCCTGTCCGTTGGCAAATCGTGCGGCAATGTCGTGAGTAAGCGTTGAATTGTTCAGACGTCCGATAACGAGGATATTGTCATCGGCAGTCAGCAGTTCGCCACGTATGTCTTCGTTGAAGGACACGCTAATATCAGAGTTGTTGAGCAATATTCCGTTGCTTGGCGATGGTGAGCCAATGACCACTGGGGAAGAAATGTCCTTCACCACCTCCACCTCATTACCATAATAATACTCCTTCTGGTCGCCGAACACACTCATCGTGACGGCCTGGAAGAGATATTTCTGTTCCGGCCATTGGCGCGGGTTGCTCATGTCGATGTCGTAGTGAATCTGCGCATCGGTTACGGCAAGGAGTGAGTCTTCTGCCGTGTTACAGTTGGAGAGTGTGTTCCATACTTTATCCACTGTCCATTCTTGGTCGTTTACACCCTTATGTCGTATGCTCACGGTGCGCAGGTTGCGCAGGTTGAGGTTGTAGTCGGAGAGTGTGAACGATGCCGGTTCTGTCACCTCGGAGTTGATATATGGAGTAGAGGTGGCAAGTGCAACCTTACTTGAAGCCGGCACGAAGTGGGCCTCTATATAGGCAGTGTCGGAGTTGGCTGGATAGACGGATGGCGTAGCCTGCCATGAGTCGAAGAGAATCAGGCCGATACGGTAATCCAGCACGTCATAATCTGTCTGGCTGATTGTCACGGTATGCTCTACGGGAGCGCCATAGGAGAGCACGTCCTCGATTCCCTGGTTCACCGTACCACCTCCAGCCAGCACTTCCGCGCCCGAAGGATTGGTGCCGTTGTCCATACCGATGACAACAGGCACGGTGGAACGCGTTTCCGACTCGTTGGCAAACCTCACCTTGAATACGGCAGGCTCACCCACTGGCACATTGCTGACAATCGGGGTCTCGATATAAATCTTCGGAACTGAAACCTTTTGTGTCTGAGCCATAATCTCAGTTCCGGGACGATAGTAGTGAGTCACTTGCTGTGGCTCCCAGTTGCCCGAGGTCTGTCCGCCGCGGGTCACAAAGATGTGTCCGAAGTTGTCGGGAGCATTGAAGACATCCACGGTAAGAGCGTCGAAGGGCTGCTCCTCAGCCAGGGTGAACGAGAAGGACTCGCTTTCCGCATTTGACTCTGTGTCGGTATCATTATAGGTATAATTATACGACCAGTTCCAGTCGAGGTCAGCACTATGTACGTCATTACCGACACTCTTGCCGATATGCCCTTGATATGACACGTTCTCCTCAAAAGTGGAACCATGTATGTACTCCTTGGATTTTTCATCAGTGACGGTAACAGACGAGCCTGCATCAAAACTATAGTTCTTATACAGATATTCAGAACGGTTGTCAATGGCAAGCACCTTGGCACACTCATTGTTTTCCATGATTTTCTTCCATCGTTTCACCTGCTCGTTGCACCAGGCAACACTGTCGGTGCCGCAGAATTCGTTGCCAGCCGTGGAAATCGTTTTCTTGGGCCATAAGCACTCATAGCTGCCCTCTTGCCCGAACGACGGGTCATCTTGATCCACCAATGACACATACTTGCAAATCATCTCATCTCTTTCCACAACCGTCCCCTTGGGGAGAATCAGATTGTTGCGCGTTTCAATGAGGTTGGGTATAAGCGTGTTGCGCACATAGTATTGGGTATAGCTGAACTCTGTCTCAAACTCACTGCCCATGGTATATACTTCCTTCATGCCGAGATGAGGCCGGTCGTCATCACCAAGATGGAGTCTTATGTCACGCGCGCGACCGATTATGATATTAGTGGAACGCCCGATGAAGACGTCAGCGTCGGGACCGTCAAACTGTGGGTCGCTGGAGGTGCTTACACTCTTTGTCAAAGTAGTCGTGGTAACCCATTCGTTGGAGAAGAACCAAGTCTGGCTGGTTGAAATTGAATGTCCGGTATCCAACATATGTTCTTCGGTATTAATGACCATCGCACCGGGTGTACCTGTCGCCGTGGCAAGTTTTATACCAACATAGACCTCTGCGCTAAACCCATCACCCATCATGTGGTTATGGGTGTGTACAGTACTCATTGTGTGCGATGTTCCTTTCTCCCAAGTATATGAAGAGCCTGAGCCGGGAGGGTCGCGTAGCACCATGAGCACCTGGTCAGGGCCGGCTGTCACGAAATTGCTTCCCGTGGGGATATTGCCGAAAACGATGCCACGTATGTCGGGCAGGCTGAAGCGGTTGCCCTTGATGTCGTAGCTGATGGAGAGCGCGCGGGAGAAGTTCTCCTCCTCCAGCAGGCAGGGGGCACCCACCTGGAATACGTAGGTGGCACGGCCGAGAGAGTCGAGCGAAATGCCCGAAGCGGGAACAAGGGCGAGTGTGCCGTCTTTTTGGTAGAAATGGTTGGCAACTGAGAACTGGTTGGCGATATTGACTCCAACGTCCTTCAGAGGCACGTCCTGATAAGCCACCGGGGCACCCTCGTCGTGGTTTTCGTAACGCTCGAAACCACGGAAGTTCAGCTTGTACTTGTCAAGCTGCAGGAAGACAGGATACTTATAGGTGTAATTGACGTTGCCCTGGTCATCCACGGTGTATATGGCTATATCTTCAGTGGTTCGGTCGGCATGGGTGAACTTGTATGTCTTGATACCCATGGCTCCCTCGTCGGCATCGGGGTCGCTGACCTCCAATTGGGGTGTGGAGCGGTAGGCAAGGTTGAACTTCGCCACATACTTGAAATAGTCCATTTCGCCCGTATTTTCATTTTTCAATGAGTCGGTAAATTCGGCGCTGGCATTAGAGGCGTCGATGTGTGCGGAATACTCGCCGAAGTCGAGGTCGGGATTAGAGAGCACTCGCACGCTCTTCACCGTATAGTGGATGGGGGGCAGCATGGCAGAGAACTCACCCGTTAGCCTGTCGGTGGTGATGGTGATGCGCTTGGCTGCATCAGCCGAGCCATATCCCGAGACTATGCTGTTTGCGACATTCGGATTGCCGTCCTCGAAGTGGCGGGGCTGGTTGGCAGGATCCCACTTAATGGCTGAACCTATCGTCTGCTGTGTGGCGTTTATCATGT
>SAMEA3663208__coassemble_126_pt1 | contig 38424 bp, 32 predicted proteins | sample SAMEA3663208__metabat2_low_PE_010 | metagenome-assembled genome bin SAMEA3663208 (sample SAMEA3663208) | pig gut metagenome | biome: pig gut; feature: pig-associated habitat; material: faeces | place: China | collected 2013
CGGTTCTTGAAGGGGAAAGCGGGGGAAACCCCGCAGACCTACTTAGAAAATAAGTCGCTTTGAAATAACACAATTCAGAAAAAGGATAAGGAAATAAGGTTGTGGATGCAGGATCAGATGTCAGCCAACATCAAACAAGAGCAAGCCGTCTTCTCCCTATCAGCCGCAAGAATGCGGGAAACCATGAGTGGCTCATGAATGTGGAAAATGCAAGAACAGAAGCACATGAAACGTGTCATCACGAAGGATGCGCATACAGGTCGGGGCATCGGCAAGATGTAAGACGGACAAGAATGGCGTTCAGCCATAGAAGGGAATGCTGACAAGGAACATCATGCCAATAAGGGGAGCAGAGGTAAAGCCTAAGCAGGCAACCATGGCAAAGAAATACATTCCTCATGGCAAGGCAGACTTTTAGTAGCTTATAATGGCGAATGAATCAAAACAACAACGATATAAAAGAGTGGAAGCGTTGCTTCTATAACAGGATAGGAGCAAGTGGGCATACAGTTCAATTTGCTTTCACAACATTATTGGTATAACAGTCATAGTCTTGGCAATGGTGAAGGGTAAAAGAGTTTTTTGCCGTGAAAGAGAAAAAGAGTCTGCAAGCCTTGACAAGCCTACAGACCCTTTTTGTTTATTCATAGATGACCACGTCATCCCGATACTCAACCACCTCTTTGCCGTTGATGAGTTGAATGAGCAGTTCATTGCCCATATCCTCAACTATCGTTCCCTCTGTCTGTCCTCTGTGTGGATAAAGTAAGGTACAGAAACTGCCGACAATGCCTTCCAAATCATCAAAGTCTATCATAGCCTATCCTCCTTGTTAGCCAAACGTGATGGAATTAATGTGGAAGTATGTGTCATCTGACTCATACACGTAGTCATTGATGAAGTGTATCATTTCCACTATCGTCCTGTCACCAAGTGCAACACCTGTCAACCTGCTCCACAACTCGATTGCTTCAGTGGCAGTGGAATAAGCACCCTCACAATCCTCAAAGAGTTCTCCGCAAGCAGTGACGTACCACTCTTCGGGGAAGAAGTCGTGTTCGTCATGGGTGAAGAAGATGTCGCAACCCGGCTCTATCTCTCGCCAACTGATGGAAAGTTCATTGCCAAGTGCCTTGTTCACCTCCTCAAAGAACAAGTCGCAGGAAGACCAAGCACTTTCGGTGTCAAAGGACAAGAGGGCATAATCGTCTTCCACGTTCTCCTCATACTCTGCCCAATAGATGTGTCCTCTCACCGAGATGCCTTTCTTCTCGTAGTCAATGCCATAGTGTTCTGCCAAGAGATACAGATACACATTATTACTGTTCACCTCCAACTCTTGGAGTGTGTTCCAAAGGTCTGCCACGGCTTTGCGTGAGCCTGTCACCTTGTACTGAGTGTCGCAAATGTTAGCCATAAGATAAAATTTTTATTTTCTTCCCTTATGTAGAACCAACTACCATCGGGATTGATTAAAGAATTATGTTGCCTCAAAAGGTGTTATGGCTCATCAATGCAAGGTTTTGCCGTCAAATACAACCTCTGACACAATCAGAGTGTGGAGATTTCACGAGCAAACTCCAGCACTGACCTTGCAGGATGAACGACATAACGGGTACCTTTGCAACACAATTCTTATCAAAGCCAGATGTGGGTGGCAGACATTACGATGTAATCTATAAGAGGAAAAGGGATGGGAGAATTTTTGCCGTGAAAGAGAAAAAGATGCTTTACGGCAGGTTTATTCATCTGGTTTATCTTGGTTAGCTATTATATATACGCTAACCCAAAGTAAATAAACCATAGATGACTAAAAATGGCGTTTATGCGACAGCCTTCAAATGCAGAAGAGCATTATGCTGGTTTGCCATTATAGTTTACGTTGGTTAGCTATAAATATATGCTAACCTAAAGAAAACTATATATGTCGATAAAAGTAAACGAATAAGGGGGTGTTTGAGTTGCGAGCGAGAAACACGACTCTTTTTCTCTTTCACGGCAAAAATCTTATTCGATGTTTAATGTGTATAGCCAATGACAGGACAATCGCCATGATAATGACATGAGGACAGTCCAGCCTGTGACCTCGTTACTCATAGCCCAAAATCGAGTTTTGGGAAACAAAAGGAAAGAGAAGTAACAAAAGGAAAAGAACTGAGAAACAAAAAATCAATCTTTGAATATTTGTTTCTATTTTGTTTCTTGAAAGTGCAATACTATATTTAATACGCTTGGTATCAGTGTAATATGATATATAAGAATAAACTTGCGAAGTTTACGAATAATCAGCAATCAGTAATCAATAATCAGTAATCAACTCGTTATGGAAATAATAAAAACAAATATCGACGGCGTACTCATCATTGAGCCGCGCGTATTCAAAGACTCCCGAGGCTATTTCTTCGAGAGTTTCTCCCAAAGAGAATTCGATGAGAAGGTAACGCCCATTCTTGGGCATAGTATCAACTTCGTGCAGGACAATGAGTCTATGTCATCCTACGGTGTGATGCGAGGCCTTCACTATCAGCGTATGCCATATACCCAGAGCAAACTGGTGCGTTGCGTCAAAGGCGCAGTGCTCGATGTTGCCGTTGACATCCGCAAGGGTTCGCCTACTTTCGGCCAACATGTCTCCTGCCTCTTGACAGGACGTGATGAAGAAGGAATGAAGATAGCTGAGCAGTTCGCAAAAGAATCAGTAATCAACAATCAGCAATCAGTAATCGGCTTACAGTTCTTTATTCCAAGAGGATTTGCGCATGGTTTTGCGGTATTGTCAGAGACAGCAGTCTTCCAATACAAGTGTGACAACTTCTATCATCCCGAAGCTGATGGAGGCATCAACATCAAGGATGAGTCATTGGGCATAGATTGGCGCATACCTGTAGAGAAGGCGATACTTAGCGAGAAGGACTTGAAGCACGCTTTCCTTAAGGATGCAGTGCTTGATTTTGATATAAACGACAAGTTATACTAATCATCTTCACTGTTCAGATACTGCCTGTTTTTTAAGAGCAACTTTTCAGGTAAGTCTGAATGGTGGAGATATAAATTGATAAAGAAAATAATGAATAAATTATGTGTGGAATTGTAGGATATATAGGTTGTAAGCAGGCAGCTCCAATTCTTATTAAGGGTCTCCACCAATTGGAGTATAGAGGTTACGACAGCGCTGGTATCGCACTTAATGGCATTGATTTTGAGAAAATCGCCGTGTTCAAGGCAAAAGGCAAGGTCGCAAACCTTGAAGATAAAGTTAATGATAAGTTGCATGCTGACAATGAGAATAAACGATATACTGTTGGTATTGGACATACCCGATGGGCTACGCATGGCGAACCATCAGAGGTAAATGCACATCCTCATCTTTCTATGTCAGGAGATTTAGCATTAGTTCATAACGGTATTATAGAAAACTACCAGTTGCTAAAAGAACAACTAGAATCAAATGGCTATGTTTTCAAAAGTCAAACAGATACAGAAGTTTTAGTTCAGTTGATTGACTATTACTATCAAAAGAATGGCAAGCATTTGACAAAAGCTGTAAATCAGGCATTGAATAAAGTCATTGGAGCTTACGCCATTGTTGTAATGGAGCGTACCAATTCTCAACACATTGTGGCAGCTCGCAAGGCATCTCCGCTTGTCATTGGTTTGAGCGACGACAATAGCGAGTTCTTCATTGGCAGCGATGCCACTCCTTTGGTAGAATACACCCATAAGGTCATCTATCTCGATGATGAGCAGATTGCCGACATACAGCTTGGCAAGGACGTAGAGATTATCAATCTTGATGAGACGTCAGCAGACATAAATATCCAGGATGTGGATCTTGACATCTCAGCATTGAGCAAGGGTGGTTATCCTCATTTCATGCTCAAAGAGATATTCGAACAGCCCCATTGCATTGAAAATACTATGCGTGGCAGGGTGATTCTTCGTGAAGATGGTTTTTACGAGATTAAACTATCTGCCTTGACCAATTTCAAGGCAAAACTCCTTCGAGCTCGCCATGTTATTATCGTTGCATGCGGTACTTCATGGCATGCAGGGCTTATCGGCAAACAGCTAATCGAGGAAATGTGCAGAATCCGTGTTGAAGTGGAGTATGCCAGTGAGTTCCGCTATCGCAATCCGGTTATAGAAAAGGATGACGTGGTAATTGCCATCAGTCAGAGCGGAGAAACTGCAGATACCCTTGCCGCCATACAACTTGCAAAAGAGCAAGGGGCATTGGTATTCGGTATAGTAAATGGGGTTGGTAGCAGCATTGCCCGAGAATCAGACACAGGAATTTATATTCACGTAGGACCAGAGATAGGTGTAGCGAGTACAAAGGCATTTACCGGTCAAGTAACAGTACTTACTATGCTTTCATTAGCCTTGGCAAATGCTATTGGCACAATATCAGAAGAAGAATTCCAAAATACATGCCGTGAATTGACGCTGATACCACAAAAGATGGAGAAAGTGTTACAACAAAATGACACTATAGAAAATCTATCGTCAATGTTCACATACGCCCGTAACTTCCTGTATTTAGGTCGTGGCTATAACTATCCTGTAGCTCTTGAAGGAGCATTGAAACTAAAGGAGATAAGTTACATCCATGCAGAGGGCTACCCTGCAGCAGAGATGAAACATGGTCCGATAGCCCTTGTGGATGAAGAGATGCCAATAGTGTTTGTAGCAACGCATCATCATCTCTATCATAAGATTATCTCCAATATGCAGGAAGTGCAGAGTCGAAATGGCCGCATACTTGCTATTGTGACAGAAGGAGACGAGGACATAAAGAAGATATCAGAACAAGTGGTAGAAGTTCCGAACACATTGAATTGCCTTGTCCCCCTGCTTAGTGTCATACCAATGCAGATGTTGGCATACCATGTGGCAGTGAAGAAAGGATTGAATGTTGATATGCCAAGGAACTTGGCTAAGAGTGTAACAGTAGAATAATTATATATTAATCCATATTGAAATTATGAATATACTTTTAACTGGTGGAGCTGGTTACATCGGCTCACATACAATAATTGAATTATATAAAGCAGGCCATACTGTTGTAGTTATAGATAATCTTGTAAACTCCAATCAAGAGGCTCTTCGCCGTGTTTCAAATATAATAGGCGAAGAATTCCCTTTTGAAAAAGTAGATATACGAGACCGCGAGAAACTTGACCGTATATTCACCAATTATCATATAGATGCAGTGATAAATTTTGCCGGTTTAAAGGCAGTTGGAGAATCGGTTTCTAAACCATTGGAGTATTATGAGAATAATATGAATGGCGTTTTCGTATTATTGGATGTAATGCGAAATCATGACTGCAAGAACATTATCTTTTCTTCCTCTGCTACTGTATATGGAGATCCTGCCATTATCCCTATTACAGAAGAATGCCCCAAGGGACAATGTACAAATCCATATGGATGGACAAAATCTATGCTCGAACAGGTTCTTATTGATGTTCAAAAAGCAGATCCTGAGTGGAGTGTAGTTTTACTTCGATATTTCAATCCAATCGGAGCTCATGAGTCGGGATTAATAGGTGAGAATCCCAATGGTATTCCCAATAACCTTATGCCATATATCACTCAGACAGCTGTAGGCCTACGCAAGGAATTAGGTATTTTTGGAAATGATTATGACACCCATGATGGAACCGGAGTACGTGATTATATTCATGTCGTTGACTTAGCCCGAGGGCATGTTGCAGCCTTGAAGGTATTTGAAGATAGGAAAGCAACATCCACTCAAATAGGTGAAGGATTGTACATATATAACTTAGGAACGGGTCACGGTTATTCAGTATTGGACGTAGTAAAGGCTTTTGAAAAGGTTAATGGAGTGAAGATTCCATATGTAATAAAAGAAAGACGACCAGGTGATATTGCAATCTGCTATTGTAATCCAGCAAAAGCCAAGGAAGAACTTGGATGGGAAGCACAGTTTGGCATAGAAGAAATGTGTCGTGACTCTTGGCGTTGGCAGTCACAAAATCCCAATGGATATGATAGTTGATTAATATTTTTTCTTTTCACTTGAAAAGTAAGCTCTCAATTTTGTGCTATTATCCTTACTTCTGATTTCCCGAGATTGATAACAAGAACAGTTTTAAAATAATAAGTATATATAGAATTATATAGGTGTAGAAGAAATTGTTCGTTTACATAATAATTTACGTATGTATATAGAGTATTTTTATTAGAAATTAACAATGAATAATAAAAAAATTGCAAAGAATACAATATTTCTTTATGTTAGGATGCTACTCATTTTAATAGTATCCTTATACACTTCACGAGTTGTGCTGGATTCATTGGGTATTGATGATTTTGGAATTTATAATATAGTTGGCGGTGTAATTTCTCTTTTCGCATTTATTAATGGACCAATGATAGAGGCAACACAACGGTTCCTAAATTTTTATATGGGTAAAGACGATAAAGAAGGAGTAAAAAGCGTTTTTAATGCGAGCTTAGTAATACATATAATAATTGCATTATTAATCGTTTTTTTTGCTGAAACTATTGGATTATGGTTTTTATATGAAAAAATAGTCATTCCAGATGATCGATTTTTTGCTGCATGTTGTGTTTATCATATCAGCATTTTTTCATCTGTTATGATGATTCTATCATATCCTTATAATACTCTTATAATAGCCCATGAGCAAATGAGTGTTTTTGCCTATATTTCAATTTTTGAAGCATTATCAAAATTGTTGATTGCAGTTTTGATATTGTCATCTCCATGCGACAAATTGATTTACTATGCAATCTTAATAGGTTTTGTGCATGTAACGGTAGCTGGGTTATATTATATATACTGCAATAAAAAATACAGAGAAACAAAAGTGTCTTTATTATCTGTACCTTAATCATTATATAAAGATATGCTTGGATTTACCAGTTGGAACTTTTTGGGCAACCAGGACAGGTGACAGGTCACTGTCCCGCATTTAACCCCTAATCGTAAACAATGCCACGACAAGGACGCATACAATCCGGCACAGGGGTCTATCATGTCATGATGCGCGGCATCAACCGACATCGCATCTTTGAAATCCAAAAGCACGATAAGGAAGAGAGGGACGTAATCCTTGCAGCCCTGCTAAAAAGACACGCTGGTGTCAGACAGTTGCAACGGCTGACAGGAATAGGCAAGAATATTATATCAAATGTTTCAAAAACAATATGTTAGCAGGACGCTGACCTGTTCCCGTGTCCTCCATAGTCCGCTTGCGGACCCATTTCCTTTAATTCACGTCAAATTCGTGATAATTCGCGTTCACCCCAAAAGTCCGCTTGCGGACACACAATATATAGTTAAGACATTTTTTTATGAATATAGTAAAAACAAATATCCCCGGCGTGCTCATCATTGAGCCGCGCGTATTCAAAGACTCCCGAGGCTATTTCTTCGAGAGCTTCTCTCAAAGAGAGTTCGATGAGAAGGTAACGCCCATCCTTGGGCATAGTATAAACTTCGTGCAAGACAATGAGTCAATGTCATCATACGGCGTGATGCGAGGTCTGCACTATCAGCGTATGCCATATACTCAGAGCAAGCTGGTGCGCTGCGTCAAAGGCGCAGTGCTCGATGTTGCCGTTGACATCCGCAAAGGCTCACCCACATTCGGTCAACACGTCTCCTGCCTCTTGACAGGACGTGATGAAGAAGGAATGAAGATAGCTGAGCAGTTCGCAAAAGAATCATTAATCAACAATCAGCAATCAGTAATCGGCTTACAGTTCTTTATCCCAAGAGGATTTGCGCATGGTTTTGCGGTGTTGTCCGAAACAGCTGTCTTCCAATACAAGTGCGACAACTTCTATCATCCCGAAGCTGATGGAGGCATCAATATCAAGGATGAGTCTTTGGGCATTGACTGGCGCATACCTGTAGAGAAGGCGATACTTAGTGAGAAAGACTTGAAGCACGCTTGCCTAAAGGATGCAGTGCTTGATTTTGATATAAACGACAAGTTATACTAATCATCTTCACTGTTCAGATACTGCCTGTTTTTTTATGAGCAACTTTTCAGGTAAGTCTGAATGGTGGAGATAAATAATAAATGTATGGCATTAGTTTCAACACATAATAACAATAAGCGCTTAGCGAAGAACACCATACTATTATACATAAGGATGGGAGTCCTAATGCTGGTTTCGCTTTACACATCGCGTGTCATTCTTAATGCATTGGGGGTTGACGATTATGGCATATACAATGTGGTAGGTGGTTTTGTTGCGCTATCCAGTATTGTTACAGGATCTCTAAGTGCAGCTTGCAGCCGGTTTATCACATTCTCACTGGGAAGGGATGATAAAGAAGAACAAAATAAGATATTCTCAATGTCTATGATTATTATGATGGGATTGTCATTGCTAATCATAGTCATTGTGGAAGTTATCGGACTTTGGTTCTTGACTGAGAAACTTAACATCCCTGACGAAAGAATTGAAGCGGCTCATTGGGTATTTCAATGTTCAGTTATATCGTTTGTAATCAATTTACTGAGCATGCCTTACAATGCCTGTATTATAGCCCATGAGAAAATGAGCGTTTTCGCTTATATAACGATATTAGACGCTACATTCAAACTGGGTATAGCATGGGGCTTGTTGATTACGCCATTTGACAAGTTGATTTCATATGCGATACTGTTTCTTTGCGTGTCAATAGTCATACGGTTTATATATACGATATATTGTAAAAAACATTTTCCTGAATGTAGATTATCCATGGTGTATGACAAACGATTGGCTACCGAGATGTTTAGTTTTGCTGGATGGTCATTTGTCGGTTGCAGTGCGCAGGTCTTATTGACGCAAGGTGTTAACATTATAACGAACCTGTTCTTTAATGTAGCATCCAATGCTGCCAGAGGAGTTGCGACTCAATTAGAAGGGGCCGTCAGGCAATTGGTCAATAACTTCATGATGGCCCTGAACCCACAGATAACCAAGTCTTATGCAGCAGGAGAACATGACTATACCCTAAAATTGGTATATCAAGGGGCAAAGTTTTCTTTTTTCCTTTCCTTGTTCTTTGCTGTTCCCTTCTTTTTTGAAATGGATTACATATTACTCCTTTGGTTAAAAAACTATCCAGCAGAAGCACCAATGTTTGCACGATTGACAATCGCAATTATTCTTGCAGACGTATTGTCATTGCCAATTATTACAGCGAATGCCGCTTCGGGTAAAGTGAAAAAATATCAACTGGTGGTCGGAGGATACAACATGCTCATCTTCCCGATTGTGTATATATGTTTTCTTGCCGGATTGCCTGCATATTCAGCATATGTTGTGCATTTTCTTGTGTTTTTCACAAATCTGTTTGTGAGAATCCGATTGATGAGAGGCATATTGCCTATTACGTATTCCGGTTACACACGGAATGTTCTCTTTAAAATTGCCCCGGTATTTATTCTAAGTATGATATTGCCATATTTCGTTCATTTCTATTTGGACGAGGAGTTCATTAGGCTTGCCTTTATAGTCTCTGCTACTGTAGTAGAGCTCCCATTCCTAATATTTTATTTGGGATTAAGGCAGAGCGAACGGGATAAGATTATTACAATCGCAAAAAATAAACTTTTAAAAAGATAAAAACATGCCACAGTTACCTACAATAGACAACTGTTCAGCTTGTGGAGCATGCATTGATGCATGTAATCACAAGGCAATACGAATGGAAGAAGACATCAATGGCTTTTATAACATTGTCATTGATTCAGACAAATGCATAGAATGCAAACTATGTGAGACAAAGTGCCATATACTTAATCAGAACAACCTCATACGGCACAATCCCTGCCAACAACCATTGGCAGGATGGTCTTTGAGAGAGGAAATTATCAAAAACAGTGCCACAGGAGGTATATTTGCTCAAATAGCATACGACATGCTATCAGAAGGAAACACCTTTGTCTATGGTGCATCTTTACAGGCTGACAGCAGTGTCAGGCATATTGAGATTTCACGATGTGAGGATATACATAAATTACAAAATTCAAAATATCAGCAAAGTGTAACGACAGGCATTTTCAAACAGGTGAAAAGCCGATTGAAAGAAGGGTATAGAGTTCTGTTCTCAGGGGTTCCATGTCAAGTGGCGGCTCTCTATGCTTTCTTGGGTAAGAAAACCGATTTGACCAACCTTTACACAATTGAAGTCATCTGCCATGGAGTACCAACCAACTATCTCCATCGTTTGGGAATCAGGTACAATAAAGCCAAGCGTGTGGTGGCATACAGAACCAAGCAGAACTCTGGTTGGATAGGAGGTCGAAACAACCGGGTCGTTTATCAAATGCCTGATAACAGTCTGAAATATATGCCTGATACATCAAAGGACTTTTTGTTTAGTGCATATCTCTCGTTCTCGTTCTCGTTCTCGTTCTCTAGAAAAAATTGTTATATATGCAAATATTCTGTGTTAAAAAGAGTTAGCGACATCACAATTGGTGATTTTTGGGGTTTCGAGAAATCCACCGACTATGCTCGATATGGAAATTTCATGGGAACTTCTGTGATACTATGCAATTCTGAGAAAGGAATGAATATGGTAATAAATAATGTAAACCTTCATACGACTCCTGCAAAATGGGAAGAAATACTGCCTTTTAACCAGAACCTATATATGCCTACCAACAGATATATGTTCAATGGCTATGACAAGGTGCATAAGTTAATTAGATTGCCAGAGCCTATACGTCAGATAGTGTTCATGAATGGTTCCACGAATAAATTTCTCAATAAGATTTATAAACTGATTTACTACAGACTGTCAAACGGAATCAGGGCGAGAAAAAATCGTGAAATCCAAATAAAATGCAATAAAGCTTTAGAATGTCTTAAACAAAAATAGTTCATACCAATATGAAGATAAAGTTAGTAACATTTGCGCCGCATCCCAACTTCGGAACGTGCTTGCAGAGCTATGCTCTCAATTATGTACTTAGGAAGATGGGAAATGATGTGGAGTTTATATATAATCGTCGTGAGGTAGAACCATTGTCCCAATTTACTTATATGAAGATATTTGTAAAAAGGATAATGAAAGCTTTGATTACGACTAAGATGGTGAAAAGGATTAAAAAGAAAAAGGTTGCAATTAAAAAGCCGATAGCATCTACAATTGGTTTGAATCAAACTCCTTATATCATCACTCTACCTCAACACAGATTATTGAAATTCCTGAGTCGCTTTCCTATTTATCGTCCATTAGCCAAGCGTTGGTATTACTCCAATCTGCAGCAACGTAAGGTATATAAGTTTACTTTTCTTGATGGCAACTTCAAAATGTGTAGGCTTTTTACCCAAAAAGATTATGTAGAAGTAGTGAAGGATGCTGATTTATTCATCACAGGTAGCGACCAGATTTGGAATCCTTTCTGTGGAGGTTATAATCCTATGATGTTTCTTGAGTTTGTCGATAATGGTACGAAATGTATAAGCTATTCGTCAAGCATATCTCAACCTGAAATACCCCCATCGGTAAAGGACAGAATGACAAAGGCTTTGTCAAAGTTCAGCCATATCGCCGTAAGAGAACAACGAAGCGTTGAACTGTTGAATACCATGCTCCATCGGACTGACGTGAAGCTTGTTGTCGATCCTACTTATCTTCTTTCAGCTAAGGAATGGAATGAGTTCGGGAATAAGGCTGAAATAGAGTTTGAAGTTCCGGAAAAATATATATTCTGCTATTTTGTCGGTGATAAAAGAGCAGATGTTTATGAGCGCATGGTGCAGGATGTGAAAAGTTTCACAGGAATAGAAAAAGTGATTAATTTGGAATGCTATAACAGACAAATAACTTATGGAGGAGGATATACATATCAAGATGCAGGTCCATACGAATGGGTATATCTCTTGCAGAATGCATCATACGTCTGTATGGATTCTTTCCATGCAACGGTTTTTGCTCTTAAGTTCCATAAGGAGTTTGTTCATGCGATGAAAAATGCAGATAGCGAAACAGGCTCTCAAAATACCCGAATGTATGACATATTCAGTCGTTATGGACTTATGTATAAGAACTATAATGACGATGGTACAACAGAATGGCAGAAAACAATCGATTACGACAAGGTTGATTCCATAATTGAATCAGAGATTGAAGACAGTATGAATTATTTGAAGTTTGAAATTTATAATTGACGATGGAAATAGCAAAATACGACTATCTTATAGTAGGTTCCGGCCTTTTCGGAGCTACTTTTGCACATCTTGCAACTAAGCAGGGCAAGAAGTGCTTGGTGATAGACAAGCGTCCGCATCTTGGCGGAAATGTCTATTGCGAGAATATCGAGGGAATAAACGTGCATAAGTATGGTGCACATATATTCCATACAAATAATAAAGAGGTATGGGATTTCGTTAACTCCATAGTGGAGATCAACAGATATACCAACTCTCCTGTGGCTAACTACAAAGGAAAGCTGTATAACCTTCCTTTCAACATGAACACCTTCCGCCAGATGTGGGGTGTTAGGACACCAGAGGAGGCTAAGGCGAAGATTGAGGAGCAGAAGGCGGAGGCTGTTAAGGCTTTGAATGGCAGAGAGCCGCAGAATTTGGAGGAACAGGCTCTGACGCTCGTAGGCAAGGACATATTCTATACTCTCATAAAGGAATATACAGAGAAGCAATGGGGACGCAAGTGCACCGAGTTGCCCGCATTCATCATCAAACGTCTGCCCATCCGCTTTGTCTTCGACAACAACTACTTCAACGACCGCTATCAAGGAATTCCCATCGGTGGCTATAACAAGTTGATTAATGGATTGCTTGATGGGGTTGATTGTCTTACTAATTGTGACTTCTTTAAGAATGACATAGATTTATCGGATAACTTGCGTATAATTAGCGGCGATTTACGTTTAAAAGACCACTGGCAAGACATTGCCGACAAACTTGTATATACTGGAGCCATCGACGAATTCTTCGACTACCGGTTCGGAAAGCTCGATTGGCGCACAGTGTCATTCAATACTCGCATAGAAGACACTCCCAACTATCAAGGCAATGCCGTGGTTAACTATACCTCGCATAACGAGCCATATACCCGAGTAATCGAGCACAAGCATTTCGAGATGTTCGGACAGCAGGTGTATGATTGTTCGAAGACAGTGGTGAGCGAGGAATACTCAACGGAATACAAATCAGGCATGGAGCCGTATTATCCCGTGAATGACGACCGCAACAGTGCATTGTCAGATCAATATCGGACTCTTGCAGCACAAGAAGCCGATGTAATATTCGGCGGCAGATTAGCGGAGTATAAATACTATGATATGGCTCCAATCATTGAACAGGTTTTAAATATAAATATCTAATCATTTTTGAAATGAAAGAAGAAAAAATAAAAATTCTTATAGCATGTCATAAACCAGATAGTGTTTATGAAGATGAGGTTTATAGACCAATACATGTAGGGCGTGCTATTTCGTCTTACAAAGAAGAAATGGCAAATATGATAGGTGATGACACTGGTGATAATATAAGTGTTGAAAATCCTAGATATTGTGAACTGACTGCTATTTATTGGGGATGGAAAAACCTGAATGATATTGATTATTTCGGTCTATGCCATTATCGACGTTATTTCAAAGAAAAGATAACAAATGAAAACATTCAGGAAATAATGTCATCGTTTGATTTCATTGTTGCTAAAAAAGTTACTTTTGCTCAAAGCATAAAAGCATGGTTGTGCGGTTCTTTAGTATCAGAGGATGTATATATTCTTTATAAAGTAATACTTGCCAGATGTCCGGAAAAGAAAAAACAAGTAGATGACTTTTTCAAAAGTAATGCCATTTATCCTTGTAATATGTTTATATGTAAGAAAGAGATATTTGACAGTTATGCAGAATGGCTTTTTGATATACTGTTTACTGTAGATAAATATCTAAAGCCCTCCAGTTATTCAAGACTAAGACGAGAGTTGGGATATCTTAGTGAAGTGTTATTGACACTTTATATTAAGTTGAACGGATATGCTTGCAGAGAAGTTCCACTTGTCAGTAATATAAACTGTTCGCAAACTTTATTTAATGTTCCTATACGACAACGGCTTAAAACAAAATTAGCATACTGGATAAATAGAGTCTCAACAATTGAATGGGATTATGCTTTAATAACAGGAATGAAGAATGATGGAATCTTTGATGAATTGGAAACATTAGCTAACAAATAATGATGAAAGTAATGATTTCAATAATTGAGTATTTGTTTGCATTTATACAGAAATTCATCTTCTCTTATCAAGTTTATCGGTTTCTTTTGAAGATGAAATGGAAAGTACAGTCACTTTGGCTCAGACCTATTTTTGCCCATTGTGGTTCAAATGTTTACTTTAGGAAAGTTGGTTCAATTCATTCGCCAAATATGATTTCCATTGGAGACAATAATATATTTCAAGATTATATATATATCACAGCATGGCCTTTAATCTCGGATATAAAATCTCCAACAAAAATCCATATTGGCAACGGATGTGTTTTTGGTGCTTTTAATCATATAACCGCAATAAACAACATTAGAATTGGTGACAATTTGGTAACTGGTAAATGGGTGACCATTACAGATAACTCTCATGGACAAACCGATGAAAAAACATTAAATACCCCCCCCGGTAAACGTCCATTAGTAAGCAAATCTGATGGAGTGATAATAGGGAATAACGTATGGATAGGAGAAAAGGCAACTATACTGCCAGGAGTTCATATTGGAGATAGTGCCGTAATTGCTGCTAACAGTGTTGTAACAAAGGATATTCCGAGATTCTCTGTCGCAGCAGGTGTTCCTGCCCAAATAGTAAAGACATATAAAAAGTGATATATACATGATTTCAATAGTTTTAATATCTTTATTTGTAATTTTAATTATATCGATATACAAATTTGGATCAAATTCAACAAGGCCTTCTGTGTTATTTACATCTGGTATGTTTATAATGACTCTAATTGCTTTTATGTTACGCAAAGAGTGGAAATTAGACGTTATGCAATCAGATACAGTAGTCTTGCTTGTTGGTGGCAGTATAATTGCATTTATAACAGATTATATCGTTTCAAAAAAGAATGCACTTTCAATTACGAAAAATCCAATATACCGAAAGATGAGCGCACCACGCCTAATGATATTGTTAATAATTCAATTTATTGTTGTTGTACTGTATTTTAGAGAATACGTCAAAAATGCAGGACTATTTGCGATGCTGCAATCTTTCGGCGAGATTAATGAATCTATTAAAAACGATGATGATATATCCATTTTTATTCCTTGGTATATTAACTTCCCATTTCACATATTCCAAGGTATGGGTTATATTTGGGCTATAATGGTACCTTTAAATTATTTGGTTATTAAACCTGAAAAGAAAATTCAATTATTGGTCTTGTTGAATTACATTTTGGCAATAATTGGTTCTTTATCATCTGGTGGAAGGATGCCCATATTGAATTACATTACACCAATGTTGTTTTTCTATTTATTATTAAGTAAATCCCCAAACTCAAAAATTCAAATAAAAAAATATCTTCGTGTTGGATTAATTGCATTTTTGTTTTTATATTTTTTCTCGGAATTAGGGACCTTTATGGGAAGAACAGAAAGAACAGAAAGTACTTTTGAAATTGTTGCTGAATATTGTGGAGCTGAAATTAAAAATTTAGATGATTTTATAAAACATACTCCCAAATTTAGAACCAACCATATTGCGGATCATACGTTACATAGTTTTTATGATTGGCTGAATAGCAGATTTGGAACCCAACCTTCAGCTTATGACCACAAAACCATATACCCTTTCAACTCTATTAATGGATATCATTTAGGGAATGTATATACATGTTATTCAAATTATTATGCAGATTTTGGATTATTCGGATTAATCTTTGTAGTTATAGCAATTGGCATATCTTGCTTTTTCTATAATAAGATGTGTAAAAGTGACTTTTTGTCAACAGGCATTCCTAATATGTGGTGTTTTTTGTTTGCCACTTGTATGGCACGCCTTTTTACATGTTTTTTCCATGAGCAGTTTTATGCTTTTAATTTGGAAAATTGGATTAGAAATATGATAGTCATATATTTCTTATTGGCATTTATTTATAAATCATGGAATCTGAATTATTTTAAAAAATATTAATACGATGAATAATAAAGCTCGTGTAATTGCATTTTATCTCCCTCAGTTTCATCCAATTCCAGAAAATGATGAAAATTGGGGGAAAGGTTTCACAGAATGGACAAATGTTGCTAATGCTAAACCTTTATGGAAAGGGCATCATCAGCCCCGAATTCCTGCAGACCTCGGTTTTTATGACTTGAGACTTCCTGAAATACGAGAAGCTCAGGCAGAAATGGCTCGTGATGCAGGTGTAGAGGGATTTATGTATTGGCACTATTGGTTTGGTGGAAAGAAGTTACTTGAAAAGCCCGCAGAATGGGTGTTGAAATCTGGCAAACCTGATTTCCCCTTCTGTTTTGGATGGGCAAATCATGAATGGAGTACTGCGACTTGGACAAAAGGAGTGAAGAACAAAGAAAAGAAAATGATTGCAGAAATGGTTTATCCTGGTACCGAAGATAATTGGAATCATTTCAATTATTGTCTTCCATTTTTTAAAGATCACCGTTATATTCAAGTTGATGGAAAACCATTATTTATGGTCTATTTGCCTGAAGATTTCGAAGGATTGTCCCAGTTCATGAACGAATGGCAAAAATGGGCAAAAGAAGCAGGGTTAAAAGGGATATTCTTCTTTTGCTGTAACACTACTTATGAAAGAGCCAAAGAGATGGGGTTTGATGGCTATTGTCATAATGATAAAAATCCAGTTCTAAAATCTTTGAGGTATGGTAGAATTATTAATGGTATCACAAAGCGCATAAAGTCATTTTTTGGATTACCAGGGCAAGTTTATGATTATTCCAAAGTGGTATCTATGATTCATCCAGAATGTACAAAGAAAGAAGATTGCTTTCCTGTAATCACTCCTGGCTATGACCATACTGCACGAAGGGGTAAACAAGCATTAATTTTTAAAAACGCGACTCCTGAGGCTTTCCGCAAGCATGTCAAACATGCTCTTGAAGTTGTTAAAGACAAGCATTATGAGCACAAGATAATATTCCTTCAATCATGGAACGAATGGGGAGAAGGTAATTATATGGAACCTGATACAAAATGGGGACACTCATTTTTGAATGTCCTCAAAGATGAAATAGTTAATAGAGATGAGTAATATCAATTTGACTAAATCGAATTCGAAAGTCGGCAATTCTTATGATTTGCTCAAATTCATAATGGCGTTGTTGATTGTGGCGATTCATACAAACGCTTTTTATGGTCCATGGTTTTGTACTTGGTTTCAGCCTGTTATATATATTGCTGTTCCTGTGTTTTTTGTGTTATCGTCAATGTTCTATTTTATAAAAGTTCGCAAAAACATCAGTGACAGATTTTCAATTCTAAAACAATATGTAAAACGAATAGGTACTCTTTATTGTTTCTGGTTTATTATAAACATACCCTTTATACAGAATAATCACCATTATTTTACTAATGGGGGGGGGGGTAAAGATTTTGTTAGGCTAATATTAGACATTTTACTAAGATATACATTTTCTGGGTCTTGGTTCTTTTCGTCTTTAGTATTGGCAGTCGTGATTTACACAGTCATATTGAAATATAAATACGTACTTAATTGCATCTTGGTGGTATCAATTATTTTGCTTCTCTATATTTCGTGGCATGACATATTACCATCGGATTATGGCGTTTTTTATGGCTGGCTACAAACGATACTACGTGAAGAAGTGTCTCTAACAGTTTGTACAAGCCTTGGTTGGGTTGGATTAGGCGTATGTTTTAGTTCAGATAATATGCAAAATGTAATAATTAAGGCGAAAAAAAACAATAAGGCAGTTGTATGTATGTTATTGTGTTTATTTATGACCATCTTGTATGTAATTAATTATAATTATGGTTTTAAGTGGCTTAATATTATTCTTCTAATTGCATTAACTTGTTTATATGTTTTAACTGCAGGAGCTATGAATATTAATCAAAATACAAAATTGTATAAATTGCGAAAGATGAGTGTTTTGTTTTATATGCTTCATTTCATAATTATATATACGGGCTCCTTTTTTATTAAAAGTATTACTCACTTGGAATATGATTCTTTAGCAGATTATGTAGGTTTCATACCAGGTTATTTTATAGTTCTATCACTTTGCTACATTTCATCTTGTATTATTTTAAAACTTAGTGGTTTTAAGAAAACACGATGGTTGGCATTTAGTTATTGATTATTTTAAAATAAAAAAAATATGTATACTCCGTTAAAAAGTTATCAAGTAATAATATCATTACTTAAGCAAAATAATATACGTCACCTTGTCCTTTCGGCTGGAACAAGGAATATACCATTTGTTCAATCGGTAGAAAATGACCCTTATTTTGCATGCTATTCAGTTGTAGATGAAAGAAGTGCGGCTTATATGGCATTGGGTATGTCATTAAGATTAAACGAACCTGTTGTTATATCTTGCACTTCATCTACAGCTACTTGTAACTACTTTCCTGCAATAGCTGAAGCATATCATCAGGGAGGTCAGTTGATAGTTTTAACAAGTGACCGAAATCCAGCACTTCTCAATCAAAGAGAGGACCAAATGATTGATCAAGTGGGCATGTATGGGCACTTTGTCAAAAAATGTGTTAATCTTCCAATAATAAATACAGATGAAGATCTGTGGTTCTGTGAAAGGTTAGTAAATGAGGCTATTATTGCAACTTATCAACATGGGAAAGGACCAGTACAAATAAACATACCGATGCTTTCCTATTATTCGAGATGTAATGAGCCTGATTTACTTAAAGCGCGAAAAATCGAATTGTACTCTTACGAGACTCCTGCAAAAGAATGGAAATCTTGCGCAGAAATACTTAACAGTAAGAAACGCATAATGGTAATATGTGGCCAGAATAACTATACTTCCCCAGAACTTAACAAGTTGCTGAAGTTATTTAGAGAGAAATACAATAATGTTCTTCTTGCCGAGTATATGGCAAATATTGAGGTGGAGGATGCTATTAACCCATTCTTGCCTTTTGACACACATACGTTGTCATCAAAAGCTTTTGATGATTTTTTGCCAGAAATAGTTATATCGCTTGGGACTAATGTCATGTCTGGGATTAAGGCACAACTAAGACAAAAGGCTGGACGCTTTGAACATTGGGGAGTTGAAGAAAGCGGCAATGTCGTTGATATGTATAAGAGTTTAACGAAGGTATTTGAGTGTTCGCAAGAATATTTCTTGCGATATTTTATAGATAATGCCTCAGATGAGGAAAAGGACGATGAATACATTAATAAAATAAAAAAATACGTTGAAGACATTGAAGTTCCAGAGCTTCCATACTCAAACAACAGTGTCATAAGAAAATTGGCTGCACAAATACCAGACCATAGTATATTACATTTGAGTATAAACAATAGCATTCGAATCGTGAACTATTGCGGTTTGCCAAATCGAACTATTAAGATTTATTCCAATATAGGTACACACGGAATCGATGGTTGTTTATCTTCTTTCATCGGTCAAGCCATTACATCAGACAGACTTAGTTTCCTGATAATTGGTGATTTGAGCTTTTTCTATGATATGGGTGCTATGCGCATTAGACATATTCCAAGAACCGCTCGTATATTGATGGTAAATAACTATGGAGGCGGAGAATTCCATTATAGCACAACACTTGCAATAGACCCAACCATGGATTTGCATACCAGTGCAGCGCATACAACAGAAGCTAAAGGTTGGGTTGAGTCTGTTGGCTTCAAATATATTGGTGTTCATAATGATGAAGAATTTGATGCGGCTATGAGAGTTTTCCTTGATGAAACATCGGATTCACCAATCTTTATTGAAGCATTCTCTGATATGGAAATAGATGCTACGAATACTCATAAAATGGAGAGATTCAACTTGAAAGAGACTACTAATGAGGGAATGAAAAGAGTTGTAAAAGAGAAAATTGTTAGAGCGGTAGGTTATAAAACCATTGACAATATTATAAATAAACTGAAGTAGCTTATACTTATGAATATCAAGAAAACTGTTAAAAAAACAATAAATTTCGTATTAACTCCACGTGGAAATGTGAAGGTTTCTATAGCTTCAATCAGTAATGCTCGCCGGCTTGAAAATAAGCGTATTGTAATAACTGGGGGGGGGAGCGGATTTGGGCTTGAAATGGCAAAAAAATTCATTGAAGAGGGAGCTGTGGTGTTAATTTGCGGTCGTAACGAGAGTAAACTTAAGATGGTTTCGGAACAATTAGGGAAAAAATGCTTGTATTTGAAGCATGATGTCTCAAAAGTTGAAGATTCTGAGTCATTTTTAGCGAATGCAACAAAGTTATTAGGCTCAATAGATTGTCTCGTTTGCAATGCAGGTATTTCATTGCATGAGTGTGTTATTGAAAATGTGACAATAGAAGGATACGATGCCCAAATGAACATTTTGATGCGAGCTAACTTCTTTTTGGCACAGGCTTTTATAAAAATATGCAATGACAATCACAGTAATAGAGATCTATTGTTCATATCAAGTATGACAGGAAATGCTCCAAGTGAGATCCCTTACGGAATTGCAAAAGCAGGAATAAGTTCTATGGTTGCTAAACTAAATCGTGAGCACTATGCGAAAGGTATAAGAGTGAATGCCATAGCTCCAGGAATGTCGCCAACGGAACTGACAAAATCATATATTGACGCAGATAACGGGAATATGTATTGCAATGCCCCGTGTGGCAGATACTTTTATCCGTCAGAAATTGCAGAAGTCGCAACATGGCTTTTGTGTGATGCATCTCGAATTATTGGAGGAGAGGTAATTACATGCGACGGAGGATGTACGACTAAAAATATTTGGCATTAATGAAAATAGGAATAATCACAATGCACAGGGTGCAGAACTATGGTTCTGCCCTTCAGGCGTTTGCATTGGTGGAATACTTGAAAAAGCTTGGAAATGAAGTCGAGATAATCGATTATGTGTTTCCAAATAAGTATCACTTAAAATGCGCCATGCCTTCTTGGAAAGAACGATTAAAGTTAAAAAGTCGCGAGTTATTGCGTTCTTTGCTATTGGAAATCTTCCTTAAAAGGAATCAGAAATTTGAGTCTTTTAGAAAAGGACACATTTCATTGAGTGCTAAAAAATACAGCACCATATCGGAACTACATAATTCAACTTTACATTATGATATATATATAACAGGCTCAGACCAAGTATGGAATGAGAGTAAGATATATGCTGACAATTCTTTTTTCTGTGACTTCGCTCCAAAAGGAAAGAAAATAATTTCATTTGGAGCAAGTGTAACAACAAACACTCTAACGGCAGAATATAAGAAACGACTTGAAAACCAATTGACAAGATACAGTGCTATTGGAGTGAGAGAAGCATCGTCTGTCCCATTATTAAGAAACATGAATCTTGGCAACAAGATTGAAATAATAAACACTTGCGACCCAACTTTATTGTTAGATGCTTCTGATTATGACAAACTAGCAGAACAATCCAAGATAAACATATCGGATGATTTTATTCTTGTTCATCAATTGGAATATAACTTTTCCGCAGAGCCTGCAATCTCAGAGATAATAAGTTCTGCAAAGAAACATTATGGGTGTGGTATTATCCTTATTGATCACATGTTTAAAAAGCTGGATGTAGGTGACCGCAAAATGTGTAATCTTGGACCTAAAGAGTTCGTGTGGTTATTTAAACATGCGAAAGCTGTAGTAACCAGTTCTTTTCATGGTACGATGTTCTCGATAATATATCGTAAGGCATTTATTTCTGTGGCACCACCTAAAAATCACTCAGACAGTCGTATAGCAGACACGTTAAATGGGATGGGGTTGAGCAATCGCTTGGTGCATAACGATGGAAGCAAACATGAAATATATTGGGATGAGGCATATTCTGCCGATCAGGAATTACTAATCAATTCATATATAAATAAGTCAAAATGTTTTCTTAAAGAGAATTTATGAAAATGAAACTATCGATAATTGTTCCGTGTTACAATGTGGAACAATATGTAGAAAAGTGTATTGTTAGTCTTGAAAATCAGGATATTCCCAAAGAGGAATATGAAATCCTTGCATATAATGACGAGTCAAAAGACAATACACTTGATATTCTTAATAGACTTGCCAAGACTTATCCAAACGTGAAAGTGGCAAGTCACAAGAATAAGGGATTGTCTGGGACAAGGAATAGGGGTATTAGGGAAGCACAAGGAGAATTTCTGTGGTTTGTGGACAGTGATGACTGGATAACAGAGAATTGCCTGAAAGATATTTTGTCTTCTGTTGGTCAAGAGACTGACTTAATCGCATTCCCTGGGTTTATCCCCGAAGGGAACAGAGATGTTGGTGCAAGAATATTTGGGGAAGAAGTGAAAGATAAACATACACTGTTTACATATGGGTTTGCAGATGGTGCACCTTTCTATATACATAGAAGGGAGTTTTTGATAAACAATAACCTTTTTTTCAAGGAGGGGATTAAACATGAAGACACTCTTTTCACTCCAGTTGTATTGAATGAGGCTCGTAATATCACATTATACAGGAAGCCTGTCTATCACTATCTTCTTCGGGCTGGTAGTATAACGACAGTCGTTGACAAAAAGCGTATATATGACCTTTGGGAAAACATGAAGATTCTTTATGAGTATTCTAAAACGATTAAGGACGAAGTTATCAGAAGAGGTTTTCACAATCACATGGCTCACCATATAACAGAGATGCTCAATTATGGTATTGACAATGACAAGGAAGGAGAAGTGTTAATAGAGAAAATAATGAAACAGCATCCTGAATTTTGGCGTATAATGAAGAATGCGATTGATTTGAAACCACGTTTGTTGTATTGGGCAGTGAAATTGTCGCCTTTACCATTTGTTTCTACATATAGGATGTTATCTCGTTTAAGGTAGTCTTTATAAGTTAATAATAAATTATTATGGCTATTTACGTTTCAACAGATAATCCTCAAAATCTAATAGATAAGATTAAGGATTATATCAATAAAGGTAAAATCGACACTTGGTCATTTGATTCCGATGGGGATTTTACTCATTGTGTAGATCAATGGAAAAACAAGGCTTGGTTTAGACCGAAAATCATTGATGATAATTTGGTTTTTGGGATTATGGGCAATACTGATGTGACAATGACTAAACAACTGTACGGATTATATCATGGTAGATTCATTGAAATGCTATTGACCCATTTTGATATAAATATGAAATCGCTAAAACCAACAGTGATGAAAAGTAAGTATGACTCTTTTTCTTAATATATGAAAAACGAAAAAATCTTCACGCTTAAATTAGCTTTGGCTCTTTTGGCTCTGTTACTTATGATTGTTGCTTTTGCAATCAAAGAATATGATATAACAGTAATAAACAATGATATTACGAAAGTGTTAATTATACTGTTGTTTCTCTTTTCAGGTATGATATCAGGCATAATAATGTGGTTAACTATTATAGATAAAGATTCAAAAGAAAAGAAATCAATTGCAATTCAGATCATTAATAACGAAGACGCTCATAAGGATGTTGGCAATAGAACAAAAATAGATGGCAAAACGATTTCGGATAGTCATAGTAAAGAACTCGATATCAAAGTTGACATATTGGATGTACAAACATCTTTCAAAAAGATAGAGGAAAGGTTGGAAAAGGAAATTAAAGCTGTTGGAAAGAGAGCGAATCTTAATCTCGTTATTGGTTCAGTAATAGCTATTATTGGTTGGGTACTATTGTATTTATTCGTTTGTGATGTGAGTGACATGGAGCTTGAAGGATGGCAACTATTGAATGCATTTCTCCCTCGTCTTTCTATAATAATCATTATTGAAATGTTTTCTTATTTTTTTCTTAAGCTATATAGAGAAAGCATGGATCGAATTCGGTATTATCAGAATGAGCTGACAAATATTGAGACAAAGAAGACGGCAATACTGGTTGCGTGCATGCTTGAAAATGATAATGAACACAAGAAAAGCCTTATAGAAAATCTGATTTCAGTAGAACGCAATGTTTTTCTAAAAAAAGGTGAGACTACTATTGAGTTGGAAAAGATCAGAATGGATAATTCATTCAGTAAATCAGTGATAAAATCAATTAAAGACTTAGGATTAGGATTAACCCCAACACCAACAAAATAATAATCGAAATATGAATAAGACAAGATACGCATTTAATGGGCGATTTCTGACAAAGCAATTAACGGGACAGGAGAGATATGCCACGGAGTTATTGGCTTGTCTCGACTGTATGTGTGAGAAAGGGGAGTTCTGTGTGGTGACTTCAAAGAACGCACTCACAATCCCGAAGTATAGGAATATAGAGGTGATTCAGACGGGAACACTGAAACGTGAGGCATGGGAGCAGTTCTGCTTGGGACCATGGCTGCGTAAGCATAAGATGAAGTGTGTAAACCTTACTTCTACTTACGCTCTTGGACATTGTGAGGTGGTATGTATCCATGATGCCAGTATTTATGAGATTGGAAATAAATTTATCCATTCGGCATACGGCTTTTTCGGGTTGATATGGAAGAGATTCCTTTGTGGCATATCTGCAAGGAGGGCGGAAAAGATTCTGACTGTGAGCAATTACAGTAAGGACAAGTTGCATGAGATTCTGAAGATTCCATACGAAAGGATTTTTGTTATATCAAATGCTTGGCAGCATTACAATAGGGTGCAACAGGATGATAGCATCTTCGAGCGACTGTCGTTTGCTAAGGAGGGCGAGTATTTCTTTGCGATGAGCAGTCTTTCGCCGCAGAAGAACTTTGTTTGGATAATGGAGGTGGCAAAACGTAATCCTCAATTGCAGTTTGTCATTACCGGTAAGGCTGAAGGTTTTACTCATCTTGGGGCTGATGACCTGAAGACGGACAACCTGCATTTTACGGGGTATCTGAAAGATGGGGAGATAAAGTCACTGATGAAGCATTGTCGTGCATTTATCCATCCTGCTATTTACGAGGGATTCGGCATACCGCCGATTGAAGCACTGTCGTGTGGGGCGCAACTAATCCTCTCGCCTGCCACCTGTCTGCCTGAGATATATGGCAAGTCGGCGCATTATATTGATCCTTACAACTATGACGTGGATTTGGAGGCGTTGCTCAAGGAGCCTGTGGCTCCCGCTGCAGAGGTACTTGATAAGTATTCTTGGGAGGAAGAGGCGAAGAAATTGTTGAAATTATTAAGAGGATAAAAGGGTGATAATTAGATTTTGTCAATGATATGCAATAAAACATAAACTAATTTATAACTATATTATATATGTATAAAACAGTAGTTGAAATGAACATCAAGCACCAAAAGTATCATAGAGTGTTGGTGACAGGAGGTGCTGGTTTTATCGGTTCGAACTTATGTGACAGGCTGATTAAAGAGGGAAATGACGTGATATGCCTTGATAACTATTTCACTGGCAGTAAGGACAATGTTAGACATTTGCTCGACAATAATCATTTTGAGCTTGTCCGCCACGATGTGATTGAACCATATTATGCAGAGGTTGACCAAGTATATAACTTGGCTTGTCCTGCATCTCCTCCTTTTTATCAGTATGACCCGATAAAAACAATGCAGACATCCATTTATGGCGCGATGAATATGTTGGGACTTGCCAAGAGGACTGGCGCGAAGATACTTCAGTCATCTACGAGCGAGGTGTATGGAGACCCTGCAATGCATCCACAGGAGGAATCCTATTGGGGCAATGTCAATCCTATAGGAATAAGGTCTTGCTATGACGAAGGAAAGCGTGCAGCAGAAACATTGTGCATGGACTATCATCGCCAGAATAGTGTGAGAGTTAAGATTATCCGTATATTCAATACATACGGACCAAGAATGAATCCATATGACGGAAGAGTTGTGTCGAATTTCATAGTTCAGGCATTAAAAGGTGAAGACATCACAATCTATGGTGACGGAACGCAGACCCGCAGTTTCCAATATATTGATGACCTTATCGAGGGAATGGTGAGAATGATGAATAATACATCTGATGATTTTACCGGTCCTGTGAATATCGGAAATCCAGGTGAGTTCACTATGCTTGAACTTGCAGAAAAGGTTATATCGATAATTGGTTCAAAATCTAAGATCGTATATAAACCGCTTCCTTTCGACGATCCCAAGAAGCGCAGACCCAATATAGAGTTGGCAAAGGAAAAACTTAATGGTTGGGAACCAAAGATTAACCTTGAGGAAGGACTAAAGAAAACAATCAAGTATTTTGATGAGATTGTACTAAAATAAATTATTATGAAGAAAGAACTATTTGTACCTGGTCGCCTGTGCCTCTTCGGTGAGCATAGCGACTGGGCGGGCAAATACCGGACAATGAATGCAGACATTGTCGCTGGTGCAGCTCTTGTCACAGGTATCGAGCAAGGTATATTTGCTACAGTTGAGAAATCATCCGACTTTGAGGTTTGTTCGTCTGCCCCTGAGATAAAAGATGTATGGACAGACTTCTCATGTCGTATGGATGGTCAGGAACTAAAGGAGATAGCAAAGAGTGGCTCGTTCTTCTGCTATTGCGCCGGTGTGGCATCCTATATGCTTGAATGGTATAAGGTGGGAGGTGTGAAGATTAACATCACAAAGATGAACCTTCCGATGAAAAGCGGACTGTCGTCTTCGGCCGCCATATGCGTGCTTGTAGCCAGAGCATTCAACTTGATATACAACCTCAACCTCAGCACTATGGGCGAGATGAACATCGCCTATTGGGGTGAGTTGCGTACAAGTAGCCGTTGTGGAAGATTGGATCAGGCTTGCGCTTTTGGCGTGCATCCTGTTTTAATGACTTTCGATGCAGAGGAAGTGGATGTCAAGAATTTTAATATCAGCAAGCCGCTTTATTGGATTTTCTCCGATCTCAATGGCGAGAAGGATACAATAAAGATTCTTGCCGACCTGAACAAGGCATTTCCGTTTGCCGAGAGTGAAGAGGAAAAGAACGTACAATATGCGCTTGGAGATCTGAACCAAAAGACAATTGAGGAAGCAATAGAATTGATGCGCTCTGGAGATGCAGAAGGACTTGGCAAACTAATGACCAAGGCTCAGGCTGACTTTGACAAATACATAGCACCGATGTGCCCAAGCCAATTGACATCACCAAAGCTCCACGCATTATTGTCTGATGAAAAGATACAATCATTGACATACGGCGGAAAGGGAGTGGGCTCGCATGGTGATGGCAGTGTGCAGTTCCTCGCAAAGAGCAAGGCTGACCAACTGCAAGCCATCGACTACCTGCGATCAATGGGGTTGCACGCCTATCCACTAACAATAGAACCGAAGCATACAGTAAGGAAAGCTATTATTCCTGTTGCTGGTTTCGGAACAAGGCTTTATCCAGAAACACGATTCCTGAAGAAGGATTTCTTCCCGATAATTGACAAGGACAATCAAGTTAAGCCCCTCATCTTGGTGCTGATAGAAGAATGCCTTGCAGCAGGAATTGAGGAAATATGTATTGTACTTGGAAGTGAGGATGAGAGAGAACAGTATCGCAAGTTTTTCGAGACGATGCTGCCGAAAGAGCATCTTGAAAAGTTGCCGAAGGAGAAAATCAAATACGAACGTCATATTCTCGACATCGGCAAGAAGTTGACATACGTGTACCAGACTGAGAAGAAAGGCTTTGGCGATGCAGTATATAAATGTGTTGACTTCGCCGCAAATGAACCGGTACTGCTGCTGCTTGGCGATACTATATATCGAAGCAATACCAACAAATGTTGTGCATTGCAGTTTATCGAGGCTTACGAGAAGTATAACAAGGCCATGATGTCAATCCATGAGATTCCATTGGAGAAAGTAAGCTACTACGGAGTGACAAGCGGCAAGTGGATAGACGGAAAGGAGACTGTGCTCAGCATGAGCAATATCACCGAGAAACCGACAGCGGCATACGCAGAGGAACATCTTGGGGTAGGCTCGCCAAAAGGAGAGAGAGCATATTATTGCGCTTTTGGCACTTATATCTTGACTCCTGACGTATTCAGCCAGTTGAAGGAAAACATCGCCAAGAATGTAGTCAATGCAAAGGGAGAAGTAGAACTTACAACGGCATTGGAGCAAGTTAGGTTAAAAGATGGATTGTTAGGCATCAAGCTCGATGGCAAGATGTTTGATATTGGAGTGCCAGACGAGCTAAGGAAAACTATACGAGATTTTGGAGTAAGTAATATAATTTAAGTTATACAGAATGAACGTTATATATGCAAGTGATAATGGATATGCCTGGTTGATGGGCATATCCATGCTTTCGTTATTTGAAAACAACAAGGAATGTAAAGAAATCAATGTTTATCTATTTGGCGATAAAATTTCCAAAGATAATGAGGTTAAGCTAAATTCAATAGCAGACAACTATGGTAGGAATTTCAGCTTGATTGATGTGAATGATTTGGAATTGCCTGAGAAATTGTATTCAGGAAGATACCCAAAGAGTGCATTTTCGAGAATTTTTGCATACAAGTTATTGCCGGAAAGTATTGATAAGGTTCTGTATCTTGATTGCGACTTGATTATTAATGGTGGTATTGAGGAGCTTTATGATATGGACTTTGCTGGTAATACCCTGATGGCGGCAATGGATCCTGTAAGTGTCGTATATAATAAAAAGATAGGTATTAGAAATAGCGATATCTATATAAACACAGGTGTTATGCTGATGAATCTTACCAAAATGAGAAATAATCCCAAGATTGGGGAAATGAGCGAATTTGTTAATCGTTATTCTAAAGCAATGGATTATGCAGACCAAGAAATAATAAATGGTATATACCAAGGTGAAATCGGCTATATACCCGTGAAGTTTAATATGATGACACAGGCATATCAGTATAGCTACAAGGAATTGATGAGAATACGCCATCCGCATCATTACTATACAGAAAAAGAAGTGGAAGAAGCAAAGAAAGACCCAAGAATATTCCATTACACAACGTGTATGATGGACATACGTCCTTGGTTTGCAAATTCTAAACTACGTCACGCCTCTGTATTTGACAAGTATTGGAGAATGAGTCCATGGGCGGATGTCAATAAGAAAGAGATGGACTTTTCTGCTTCGAAATATAAGATTATGAAATTTTGTTCAATATTCCCGACTTCGATTAATCAGTTCCTGCTTGGAATGTTACATGCATATATAAAGCCATGGGTATCTATTATCAAGAATTAAATGATATTATGCATTCGTCAATTCATTTTCTTCCAGCCGAGCATAGCGATATTTTTTTTTCATTGTTACAAAGGGGAAAATGAGGGTTATATCGTAGTGGATGGCTGAAAAGTAACATAAAAGATAAGAAATATCTCCCAAAATTTGTTTGTTTAGGGAAAAAGTACTATCTTTGCACCGAATTTAATGTAATAAGAAGATGGCTTTAAGCGACATTAAGAAACTTGCAGATTATGCCATACAGAACGAAAACGAAGTGGATAATGCTTCTATGGAGTATGATTCTGGACGTTCTTCAATGGTATATGCCCGAGGAAACATTCTCCTTGGAAAGGGACGTTATGTGAAGACGCTTAAGGTAGGAAAACTGAGAAAGTTGTTAATGGACTTTCTGTTCTAAATACGGTTAAAGATGGAATCATTCTTGTATAATAAGCAGAGGGACTTGTACACATTCTACAACGATAGGGTGCGTTGGGTAATTGTGTTTATCGAATTGCGTTACAAGAAGTTTCCCGTTCCACTTCTTAATGAGATAAGGGCAGCTCAAGACCATGTGACACGTTGCTTCGAGGGGGATAAGGCAGGAAATCGTGGATATGTGGAATCTCAGATTGAGATGGCGCAAGGTCACTATATGCGTTGTCTGCTTGACGGATATAAGTATATATGGTATCATTTTGGTGCTGACATCAAGAGAAAGTATTTCTTGGCTCGCATATTCGGTAAGCTATCTGACATAAATAACGGTGATTTCGTCGTTGAAATGCAGAATCTTTTCCGAAGGGCAAAGAAAGACAATGAGCAGGCCCGCCTCATGGAAACGAAAGATAAGGAAATGGCTATTGACCTGTTTGAAAAATCAATTGGAGCATTGGTAAAATTGGATGAACTTTATGAAAACAATGAGTCTGCCATAAGATGGAGTGTGCGAAAAGGTATGGCAATGAAGGCAATCTATTATCTTGGTTGGATAATAGCACTTGGATTTACAATCGCCCGCTATTGGGACACATTAAAAAACTATATATCATAGGCTATATTCCATAATGTATGGAGACCTAATCATATTAGAAAGAGTATGAATTGAAGAGCAGAATACAATATGCAATCAACAATTCTTTTCCTTCCAGCCGAGCACGGCGATGCTTTTATACTTCATTGTTACAAAGGTGGCAATGAGGGGTATATCGTTGTAGATGGCGGTCCTTATTGTATGCATTCTTGGAATTTCATCTCAAAGCAATTTGAGGATATTCCTCATATCGACCTGATGATTCTCACACATCATGATGATGACCATATTGGTGGAATACTCAGATATATCAAGGCGCACAAGGAAGACAATCCGTTTCCTGTGAAAAAGATGTGGGCGAATTGTGCGAGGGTGAAGGACTTCCAAGAAAGTTTGGACCTCTCACCGAATCAAGCCGGTAAGTTGGCTGATGCTTTGATGGAAATAAGCAAAAACACTGGGTTGGAATGGAAAGAAAGAATTCAAGAAGGCTATGATTGTTCTTACATAGACTTTGCAGACATTGAGATTATCGGTCCGAGTGAGGATTTGTTGAATAACTACTTGGAGTTTTACCAGAAGGATATAGGGGAGCAGTTGCAGGAAGGGCAAGACCTGAGTGGTATAGATTCTGATGACTACTTGAACAAGTCATTGGATGAATTGGCCATGATAAAAACTCCCAACCCCGATCTGAGTAAAAAAGGAGTGTTGACCAATGCGGCAAGCATATCTTGCATTATCGAGGCTGACGGTCTGAGCGTGCTGATGCTTGGTGACAGTTATCCGCAGTTTGTTGTTCCTTATCTGAAAGAACGGGAAAAACATAAAGGGCGATTGAAGGTGGATTTAGTAAAGGTGGCTCATCACGGTAGCTTGAACAATATCAGTTGTGAGCTGCTTGACTTGATAGACTGCAACAACTATATTATACCTACAAATGGTGGAGCAGCAAGGGTGAAGCATCCCGACAGAATAGCGATGGCAAAGATTCTACGCCACGAAAACAGAGACCGCTCTGTGCCTGTGCATCTTCATTTCAATTATCCGCTTAAAACTTTTGCAAAGCGTAAAGAACTTGTTCTCTTCAACGAGGGTGAGAAGGAAGAGTATAAATTCGAAGTTCATGAACCTGATGAGAATTTTGTACGAAATGGATATAAAGTCGTTAAATATTAAGGAAATAAAGAGCATCTCTGTGAGAATAACCTGTAAGCATGGTGATATGAAACCTAAAACGGGGACGGGAACACTCATTTCTGACGGAGTTTCTTTCTTTGTGATGACGGCTGCGCACTGCATCTGTTATAAAGTGAAAAACAAAAATGGCGAAGAACGGACAATTCCGTATGGCATTGATGAGATTGTCGTTGAGTCTTTTGCTGGTGGAACGGCAATTCTTATCACAATCTTGGGTGTTATGGATTGGAATCCTGATGATGACAAGGATTATGCTTTGCTCTGTGTGGAGAAACCAAAGATAGATTTCGACTACAGTAAAGTGGTGAGATTGGGCAAGCCAGATGTCAACAACTCTCAACTTTTCGGATTCTTCTCTATTAGACCGGAAGGACATATTTACAACCTTGAAATCGTAGATGAGGATTCGTGGATTGTTAAAGGAGTGAAGGAGAAGCAAGAAGAACCCGAGACAGTCCTTCCTGGTATATCAGGAGGAGGTTTGCTGTTCAAGTCAGAGGATACATACTACTGTTTAGGTTATGTGAAGAGGGAAAAAGATAAAGAAGGGCATTTTGATGAAGTAGTTGTTTATCCAATGTCACACTTCAATATTTTAGGCGAATCGACATGGAGGGAATCATTATACATGCCATCAGTCCCCATAAAAGAAAAGTTAGCGGTAATAGCTACTGACGGGCAGTATGACAATGTAGCTTACAATGGAATATGGAGAAAAATATCTGGAGCGGTTTGGAATCAGGAGGACATTAGTAAGCTCTTCGATGAACTGTGCAAGGAAAGGGCGAAACGGATAATGCCGAAATATGCAGACTATCAACGACAGACGGTGAGATACCTGATACGCAAAAAAGAGGACTGGAACGAACAAGAAAAACAGTTGTTTGCTATAGCAGTAGAAGAAAGCGGTGGTCTTCCTGTTCTTTACGCAGAGATTGCGAAAGACAAAGGAATTGGGGGATGTCCTATATGGATAAAACTCATACAACGACAAAATACATTGGATTGTGATTTTGAGGGCGAGGAAATAGCACCCGATGAGACAACGGATGAAGGAAAGTATGAGCTGCTGTTGAGGGATATGTTTGCCTTTAACTTTGAGGCAATGCAAAGAAGACTTGATGGCTGGCATCCGTCTGTTGGCTGGATATCAAAGAAGGCATTGCTGCTTAGTATGCTCAACAGAGAGAATGGGCAGAAATATTTGGAGGAATTGGGGAAGGTTATTGATAATGGAGAACTTCCAATTGAGCAGAAATTTATAGCCACTAACATATATAATGTCATAGACCCAAATTTTAAAAAGAAGTATGACTTTAAGGAATACTGGAATAAAGGGGTTGATAGTACGACAGATGTACTAAACTATATTTCGGACAATATCGAAAAGAAAAAGAAAACGCTTAATCCTTATGGGACTCATACTGAAATGATAATAGGTGGTGGCGATAACCTGTCATTTCCTGAGGCTCTCAGACTTTTGCAATATATCATCAATATTGGAATCACAACTGAATATGGTTTTACATACTTTATCGAAAAGGAAAGGTGGTTTAAGGTAGCAAGGCAGTTATTCAGACTTTTGCCTTATCCAGTCCTTTTCTATACATTCCTATACAACGACGAGAAACTGAGTAGAAGATTGGGGCAGGAAATGGCATATTCAGATGATGACGACTTTATTAAGGTACTTCCTGAATTATTGAATAGGTTGTTGAATGTTGTCCACCAGAAGGAGGCCCCACATTTTTTCATAGGATTGTATAGCCTGATACAAGAGTTGTATATCGCCATTAGTGAGGATATATGGTTTGATTCGTTCAGAAAAGGTATATTTCACATCTTTCTGGAAGAAGAATATTTGGAGAAGCGTTCAACTTCCGACCCAATATACAAAAATGTATGTGCTGCCTTATTATGCCTTAGGAATGACAAGCATATCAAAGAAGTATTCTCATTGTTGATGAGAGTTCGCCACAAAAACGAATCGTTGATTATCAGGCTGATTTGCGAATCTCTGCATTTGAATAAAGTAATGTTGCAAGACGAAGCGTTTAGTTCTGCAATAGACGATGTGGTGAAGAAAGACAAACTGGCCTGTGCTTATTTGCTTTTGCTTAGACTGAAGGAAGAAGGTATGTTGAGTGAAGAGCAGATGTCGATAATAGATAAGAAAGCCGTGGAGGAGGGACTTGATTTTGCAAAGCAAAGTAATAATGTAATCCTGCAATTGGCGGTATTGCTTGAGAATTCAGAGTCAATCTCGATGGTCAAGAAGATGATATTGGAGAAAGACGTGTGGATGTGTGGAATATCTGATAAGATGATCACTATGCCTAATCCTGTATATCTTGGCAGCAATGGACTGAAGATAAATTGGACTGACGAGGAATCACGGCAATTGATGGATAATATGCGGGTGAATCTGGAATTAATCCGTGACAATTTTTCTGAGAAATCACATTTCATGGCATTTGCAAATGGATATGTTTTCCTACTTGTTGACATGATAAGATTTGTAAAAGCAGGCCACTTTGAAGAGAAAGGACTGTTTAAAGAGACTATTGAGCTGTTGAATGAAGTTAGCGGGCGTGTAATAGGTGTTGGAAAATTGAAGGAAGGGTTGGTTCAAGAAGAAGCCCGCATTTTGGTTGCTACATTGTTATTGTTGCAAACTTATATTGAATGTTATGGAGTAGAGAAATATCTTGATGACATTGGATTCTTGATTGACAGAATATTGCTTAAGAAGAAAAGGAAACTTCAAGATATGATTTATGTGTTGAAGGAGCTGATGACAAAATACAGTGATAAACTGACTGAACACTTTGGCGACAGGTTGATTCTGTTGCTTGAAAGTTACTGCGACTATGATTACGAAGACTTGGAGCTTGACGTGCCAAAGACTAATCGCTGTCTGCATCTGATTGCAAAAAAAATGAATGGAAAGTATGGAAGTGAAAGAGCTGTTGCTTATTGGATTGAAGATGAAAAGGTAAACAGATATGTCACTGACTAACAAAGACTACATAAATATCAATTTGTTGCGTGTCGCTTTGGGACTCCAAGGTAGTGATAATGTGATGCCGTCAGATAAGAAATGGCGTGATTTCTTTCTCTTCTGCAAAGACCAAGCTATGTTGGGCATAGGTTTCTCTGCTGTTGAGACAATGAGGAATTGCCCGAAGGAGTTGATGCTGAAATGGTATTCATTGGTCGTACAGATTGAGAAGAGAAATACGTATCTTAATGAAGTGGCGACAGAGATATGTCAAAAGATGGCAGACACAGGATTAAGATGTTGCCTATTGAAGGGACAGGGTGTTGCTGCCTTATACCCAAATGCATCGAGAAGAAGTAGCGGCGACATTGACCTTTGGACGGAAGGGAGCAGAGAGACGATTGTTGATGCAGTACGCAATATTCATAAAGGAGCTGAGGTTTCGCTACACCATACTTCCGTTACATATAAAGATGTGGAAATAGAATATCATTTCACACCTTCCTATCTGATGAATCCAGTTGCCGACAGGCGGCTGCGTCAGTATTACCATGACAATCAAGAAAGGCAATTCTCGCATCTAATAAAACTTGATGGATGCAATCAGGGCATTGCTTTCCCCACGTCGGATTTTAATCTTGTTTTCATGTTAAGTCACGCCTATAGACATTTCATTTATGAAGGTCTTGGTATGAGACACGTCATAGACTATTGGATGGTGTTGAAAACATGGAATGAAGCTGGAAGACATAAAGAAAAGGACGTTATGCGTATTATTTCCCAATGCGGAATGTTGAAGTTCCTTTCTGCCATGATGTGGGTAATTGGAAGGTTAATGGTTGATGATGAAAGAATGACGAGGGAGGATTGTTCTTGGATGTTGTGTGAGCCGGATGATAAAGAAGGCCGTTTCTTGTTGGGACACATCATGCAAAACGGAAATTTCGGAAGAGGGAATCTTGCTCGCAAAGCAATTAATGACATAAGTAATCCTCTGAAAAGGTATGTTCTACAGAAGAAATATTCTTTGTCTATATATAAGCATTATCCTTCAGAATTGTTTTGGGGATTGTATCATAGTATCTACTATAGAATAGCTTGTCATGAGTAAAATACTTTTTGAATTTTTACAAATTGCGATAGGGAACAGAAATTCGTTGTCTGTTGCTATTAATGATAGCGACTGGCTGCAGCTTTTTAATTTTTGTAAAAGTCAAGACATACTTGGTATAGGATACACTGCGGTTGAGAAGTTGCATAGTCGAGGGATTGCTTGCCCTTCATCTTTGGAAGAGCAATGGCGAGACATTGCTTATCAGATAGAGAAACAAAATGAAGTGATAAACGGACAATGTGCAGTGATTTCTCGACAATATGAGCACGATGGTTTTTCTACTTGCATTCTTAATGGGCAGGGAAATCTGTCGAACTATCCAGAGGAATTGAAGGCGAGAAGAATGTCTGATGACATATTCGTATGGGCTATCCCTAATGGTGATGTTCCCATCGCTGTGCAGACTGGAAAAGGCGAAGTGGGGTATGTTACTTATCACGGTTGCAAGGCTGTGATTGAGTATGTGAAGATGCTGCATCGTTTGGCAAGGAACAATGAGAAGCCTGTTATTCGTTATCATCATATTGAGGCACCGAAATTGGATGGAACGGAGGTGGAGGTACATTTCCGTGTTGGATTTGTAAACTCTCCCTTACGGAATTTTAAAATGCAACGGTGGTTTGATGCCCATGCTGATGTATGTATGAAGAACAAGACGCAGATGGGATTCGCCGTTCCGACTTCATCGGTTAATGTGGTATATCAGATGTGCCATCTTTTCACTCATTACTTTGATGAGGGGCTTGGATTAAGGCAGCTCATGGATTACTATTTCGCTTTGAAGATATGGCATAACGATGTGATGGAGTGCAAGGATTTGCAGTCGCAAGGGATGTGGAGCGAGGGGCTCGGAACGCCTGTGATGTCTGCTACGGAAATTATGGCGGTGCTGAGGTCATTCGGGATGGGGAAGTTTGCTGGTGCTGTAATGTGGGTGCTCAACGAAGCCTTTGAAAATGAAGAATGTTCTGATGCGGACGAGGTTGGGGAACAGCAATTGCCAGCAATTGGACAGCAATTAAAAGAAATTGGTCCGCAGGCGGACAGTAAAGGACGACAACAGGAACAACATAAGACAACTTTTTGTCCGCAAGCGGACGGGAGAAGTGAACGCGAATTTACGCGAATTAAACGTGAATTGAAAGAAATTGGTCCGCAAGCGGAAGGGGTTGGGGAACAGCAATTGACGGCAATTGGACAGCAATTGAAAGAAATTTGTCCGCAATCGGACGATAGGAGTGAACGCGAATTGCCACAAATTAACCGTGAATTGAAAGAAATTGGTCCGCAAGCGGACGATAGGAGTGAACGCGAATGTCCACAAATTTATTCACACATTGCTAATATAAAGAAGAGTTCATCAAGCTCCGCAAGTTTCCGTGAATTTAAGAAAAATATATTTGTGCCTTGGATGATTTGTGAGCCTAATGAGAAGGAGGGGCGAAAGTTGATGGCTGAGATTATGCAAGGTGGCAATTTCGGGCAATATGACACACGGGATGCTGCGCTGAAAAAAGGTGGAATGATGAAACATGGGGTGTGGAAGCTGAAGCGAGTGATGAGACTTGTCAGCAGCTATCCCGAAGAAGCCCTATGGGAGCCTGTGTTTAGGGTGTATCACCTCGTTTGGAGAGGGATTAATGGGTGATGATAATGATTAATGATTATTGATTATTGATTATTGATTTTCTACCTCACCCGTCCTCTCCTGCTAGGAGAGGCTCCACATCCCCTCCTAAATTCTCCCCTTCTCAGAAGGTGTGGACTTAACCGGTAAACCGGCTATTCTGTACTCGCAAGCAAGCGCACGCCCCTAAAGGGGTTGCTCGTGGTTATTGACGCAATAGAATTGCGATTGTTTGACGCACGATGTGCGAGTGTTTGTGCGCCGAGGGCGCGGCTGCGCAAAGGGAAGGTGATTGATTATACGCAGAAAAATGGGGAAATGTTTGGAGAATTGGATTTTATTTTGTAATTTTGCCCCGGAATAATAAAGAAAGGAACAGATATGAATAAGATAAAGATAACAAGATAGGCTTCGTATCGCCTGAAAGGCGAAATGAAGCACCCGTTAGTTGTACTGCCGCCGCGAATGCAATCTGATTATTATGGGGAAAGATGTCGGTTTTTGTGTGGTTTCCAAAGGGCGAGTGGCAACTTGCGGATGAGAAAACTGACTTGTAGCTCTTTACAATATATACAAATCGAGATGTCACAATCTCAAAATATGCCACAAATGATACAAAATACAGTGTTTTACTACGCGTCAGGGCGCAAAAGGGCTGTCCACGAAGAAAAGCCTTCGCGGACTACCTGAAGTTAGTTGCCCTTACGAATGAGAAGGAGCGGCGGCAACCTCGGAGCGGGATGGATAATCCTGATGATGATACGCTGGCAATGACAGTCCTTGCAGACGCCAATCTCCCAACCCTTCTCCTGACAGATTTCAAGATATGACTTCTTCTTTCTCTCTTTCGGCACAGGCGGCACATCGAGCTGCTGCTGTACATTTCGCAGAGCCTCCCTGTTGCATGGAGATAGAACACCGTAATGGCGTATTCTCACAAACCTGTCGGGGAGTACGTGCAGGGATAGCAGGGAGAGGAACTTGTCAATCTCCATTGTCATCACCCCGTGCTTTCCGCCTTTCCTGTAGTCCTTGTAGTCGTATGAGACATTTGAGTCGGTCACGTCAAGAATCCTGGAATTGGTTATCGCCACACGATATGCATATCTGGCAA
>SAMEA3663208__coassemble_133_pt1 | contig 37357 bp, 23 predicted proteins | sample SAMEA3663208__metabat2_low_PE_010 | metagenome-assembled genome bin SAMEA3663208 (sample SAMEA3663208) | pig gut metagenome | biome: pig gut; feature: pig-associated habitat; material: faeces | place: China | collected 2013
GAAATGTTGGCAAACACCTCTCCTGCCATACAGCAGGAGGTGGCAATGGAATTTGCCGTTTCAAACCGAATTTATGAGTTGATGACACAACGCGGTTTGACCAAACTTCAGTTTGCTCAGGCTCTTGGCAAGAAACCGAGTGAAGTGACAAAATGGTTGAGCGGTCAACACAACTTTACACTAAGAACAATTTCGATGCTTTCCTCATTCTTTGGTCAGCCTCTTATCCATATTCATGACAAGTGATTATATTCAAGATGAGGGCTGAAGCATTATAGCCAATTTATGAATATCTCATCGTTTACCATTAAATATATATAATTATGAAAAGATTTATAGTATTGTTGACCATTTGCTGCTTGTCATTTGCTACAGTCAATGCAGATGATGACGTGAAGGTAGTGATTTCAACGAGCAAAAGCACAAACTATGCTCTTTATCCTGCTATAACAGGTGTTTTTCTGAGGCTTGACACAAGAGACGGGACAATCCAAGCCATTGTTCCTTCAAACCCTAAGAAAAACCGAGTGCTTAATGCAGAACCTCTTGCACTTGACAAAAAACCGGGACGTTTTGAAATGTATCCAACAGACAGCAGTTGGGTCTGGGTACTGTTTGACTCTGAGACGGGCAATATGTGGAATGTCAACTGGAGCGCAAAAGGCGATGTATTGTCAAAAATTCCAGTCACAGAGGCCGCTTATTGAAGTCATAAAGATAAAGGAGGCATATAATCAACTAACGTGAACTCAATACATAAGAGATAAACAAATGATATTATGAAGACTATCAAATTATTTTTTTCTACATTGCTTGTCGTTATCATTTCTGCTATCGGAATGGCATCATGCAATGACGATGATGAACTCAAAGACAAGGTGGTCGAGGTCACCATGTCGGTTTCAGAGAACACAGACATCATGTATTTTTTATTTGATCACAACAAGGAGAACCCCTTCGAATGTATGCTCGTCATGGAGGATGGCGTTGACCAGACCTGGAGAAAGATGAGTTTCTCTGAGATAGAAGGATTTACGTATGAGAAAGGGCACAGGTATAAGCTGAGAGCAAAGAAGACTATATTTGCCAATATTCTTACAGATGGCTCGCCTTGGAAGTATGAGCTTGTCGAGATTTTGGAAGACAAGGAAATTACAAGTCCGGAACTTCCTGTCGAAGCCACAATCAAGTCAGAGGCAGACATTGTCTATGAGGAGCAGTGCCCTATAGAGAAGTATTCCGTGTCCTCGCCTATATTTGTGGATGGCAACGGAACAATATACAATTCTGAGGGAAAAGAAAGACCATCCTACAAGAACTGCCGCATCTATCTGAATAATACTTTAGACCCAACAGTCCCTGATTGGGTGAAGCTCAATAGTACAACGTATATGGCTCGATATGCCTACGTTATCTCTCCTCTTTCTGACAAGATACGTCTTGTGGTGGCATCTGGCGGCGGTCCCATGCTGAAATATATCGTTACGGAAGATGATTTCCGTTACATGACTACCACGTTGAAGGAGAAAGAGCAAATTACATACGTACTTATTCTTGCCAATGCGAATAAGAAGGGACTCCAAAGATTAGAATTGACACTTGAACGAAAGTAATGTGTTATAAAGACATGTATTATAAAGTATTATTCCCAAACGGAAATGCGCCAAATACCCAAATCATAGTGCAACAAACGTTAAAAGACAAATAAAAGCATATATGAAAAATGAGAACCAGAGAATAGTCTTTATCGACTACATCAGGATGCTGGCGTGTTTTCTCGTCATGCTCGTACATGCCAGTGAGAATTTCTATGCTGCCGACACTTCAGGTTTGGCAGGCAATGTTTCAATGTTGGCGAACGAATCAAATAGGTTTTGGGTGGCGTTCTACGACGGGACGGTGGCGCGCACATGTGTACCGTTGTTTATGGTGGTGAGTGCCTTCCTGCTCGTTCCTGTGGGAAAGAACGTCAGTATGAAGGCTTTCTACAAGCGCAGGTTGCTTCGTGTCGTTCCGCCAATGGTCGTCTTCATGCTGCTATATACCTTCCTTCCGCTCGCATGGGGACAGATGTCGTGGCAGCAATCGTGGAATGACTTCACCCTGCTGCCGTTCACATTTCCGTCAATGGCGGGACACCTTTGGTTTATGTATCCACTCATCTCGCTATACATCATCATTCCAGTGGTTTCACCATGGCTTGAGAAATCGTCGGCGTCCGACGAGAAATTGTTTCTCACCCTCTTCGCCGTATCTACCCTCGTGCCATGGCTTACACGTTTTGTCAATGCCGACCTTTGGGGGACATGCTTCTGGAACCCTTACTTCGGCATGTTCTACTACTGTTCCGGCTATCTCGGCTATTTAGTCATGGCTCATTACATACGTTTCCACCTCAACTGGGACAAGGCAAGGCGTATGAAAATCGGCTTGGCATGCTTCCTTACAGGAGCCGCCTTTACGGGTTGGTCTTTCTGGTATGTTGGAATTCCTGGCCAAACCATCGAAACGCCAATGCTTGAATGGTCGTGGGAGTTTTGCACGCCAAACGTGCTTTGCGCCACATTCGGAGCATTTCTGATGTTCAGCTGTATTGGAGGCAAAAGCACGCCACGACTTGTGGAACTCGCTTCCCGATTGTCGTTCGGCATGTATCTCATGCACCTTTTCTTCCTTAGCAACATCGCACCTATATTTGTTAATGGCGACCTTACGAATCCTCTTCTGCCAGTATGGCTGTCGATTCCCTCTATAGCTTTACTTACCTACATATGCTGCTTCATTACCACATGGGGTATATCCAAACTGCCTGGCAGCAAATGGATTGTAGGATGCTGATAGAACTTTGAACACCTGAATAATAATTGAGATATGAAACTTGATGGAAGAAGAATGAGCGACAATATTAGTGATCGTCGCGGAGAAAGAATGAACATGGCTGGCGGTGGCATGGGCTTGCTCAGGCTACTTGCCATACTGCCCGGAGGTATAAAAACAAAACTTGTCGGACTGGCTGTGGTGGCGGCAGTGGTTCTCGCCACACAAGGCACGTCGGGACTGTCGGGACTCTTGGGCGTGTCGTCATCACCACAAACTGAGCAAACCCAATATCAAGGCACTCCAGAGGAACAGGAGCTGTATAAGTTTTCGGCACAGATACTTGCCGGAACTGAAGACGTGTGGACCGAACTGTTTAAGCGGATGGGCAGACGGTATATTCCGCCAAAGATGGTGATATATAAGGATGCTGTCCAGTCGGGTTGCGGAAATGCCACCTCAAGCACAGGACCATTCTATTGCTCTGCCGACCAGACTGTATATATTGACCTCTCGTTTTTCATGAACATGAAACGACAGATAGGAGCCGACGGCGATTTCGCTTACGCTTACGTCATTGCCCACGAGGTGGGACACCACGTACAGTACTTGCTTGGCGACCTCGACCGTATGCACGAGCAGATGGCTTCCGTGAGTGAAAAGGAAAGCAACAGGCTCAGTGTGCGTCTGGAACTTCAGGCTGACTTCTACGCCGGCATTTGGGCATATCACGACAACCGCATTTTTAGTAGTCTTGAAGACGGCGACATCGACGAGGGCCTCGAAGCAGCCCGTAAGATAGGTGACGACTACCTTCAGAAGAAAGCCCGCGGATACACCGTTCCCGACTCCTTCAACCATGGCACGTCGGCACAACGCAGCCGCTGGCTAAAACTCGGTGCCCACACCGGCGACTTATCCCTCGGCGACACTTTCTCGCCGGAATACAGCAGCCTGTAACGTCAGTTCCAGAGAACCATTTGGTTTCTTTCTAATAATGTTATTCGTCTTCCGTGCGGCATTCCGTAAAGTGCATGTCGCTTTGAGCCTTCTCTTTGGAAAAGGCGTAGTAGGTACATGTGGCTTCGGTGCATATTGTTCCTGTGGAGTCGGCAAGGGTGGCGTCGATGACAACGATGTTGCGACGCTGCTCCCTGATGTGGGCACGAACGGTAAGTTCCGTATCCAATGTAGATACGGGTCTCTTATATCTTGTTTCCATTTTCGACGTCACTCCCGCAGTCTGAAGCTTTCTGGTTATCACCCATCCGCATACCTCATCTAAAAGGAGTGCCTGTATTCCTCCGTGTAGCGTGTTGAGCCAACCCTGATAGTTGCTGCTTGGCTTCCATTTGCTCACTATGTCGTCTCCATCCTCATAGAAATGGAGATGCAGTCCGAAGGGGTTGTCGGGAGAGCAACCTATGCAGTTGTAACCCGACATACCTTCCCAAGGATTTATTATTCTTTTCATAAGATGACTGTATAAAAATGTCTATTTCTTCACGCTCATCTCGATGACTGCCTTGTCGTTGTCGTCGGTGAGGATGAGCGAGCCGGACTTTGTGAAGCGGTATTTCTTCACTCTTGAGAGAGCCTCCACAATCTTGGTCTCGGTGGACATGTCGGGACACATCATCCGTGTCATTCCCATCTGACTGAGGTCGATGGTGCCCTTCTTGGCATCGCCCTCTGCCTTGAAACCTCCTGTGAGGCTGTTGCAGCTGGCATTGCCATACACACGATTCTTCTCTACGTCAAGACCGATGAAAGGAGTCTTTTCTCCCTTGTTTTCAAGGGCCTGTCCGTCAATCTTGTCGATGTTCCACTCGTGTGTCATTGCGTCTTTCATTGTTGTCTTTTGGCAGGCGCATCCTGTGAGGACAGCCGCCATTGCTGTTGCGATAAATAGCTTTTTCATATTTTCTTTTTACGTATTAAATTATTAAATCGGGTGCAAAGTTACTACGAAAAAGGCAAATACGGAAATGTTTTAATATCTTTTATCTATTATAAACGTATGATGGTTCGTATTTATTGATATTGTTTGAGAAGTTCTTGTTGTTTTAGTTATTAAAAAATTTATGTGTTGAAATCTTGCCATTAGGGCAGTTCTCTTTCTTTATTATAATGCCATGCGAGTCTTTGCCGACTTGGCGGCCATGAATATCATAATAGGTGACCGACGACGGTTCATCTGCATTAATGTAATATATGCCTGACTTGTCAGATAAATGAAGACCTATCTCCATATTGGCAATTCCCACCTGTTTGGTATTTGCCAAACGGTATATGTACAAGCGCAGTTCACAGGTTTCCTTTGATACCATAAATATATTTTCTGTCAGATCTATCTCATGTAGGGGAGAGTCGGAACTATTGCTTGCCACAGGATTGAATCCAGCCTCCAGTATTGTCTCTTTCCCGTCGCCATCAACCCATTTGGTGTCAATATATCCGCCGCTGGTTCCGAAACGAACAGCGTGGAAACAGATTTTAGACGGTATAACTTCAATTCCTTCGGGGAGACAGATGTTGTATGTTACAACAGCATTCTCTACAGGCGATTTTGTTTCTGCGGTTGGCTGAAACAATGTAAATGTTGTGCCTTGCACAGTGCGTTTCTCCTTGATGGTCAGATTCTCTGTCATAGAATATTCTGCACTGGTCACCTTCGTGTCATCACTTGCACTGCCCTTTTCTCCACTACAGCCACTATCCATCGTCCATTTTATGGTCACGTCGGTTGACAGATTTCCTCCGTTGATGGCTTGGGCGGGTTCTCCCATCAATACAGCACCGGCATACTGTTTCTCGGTTATCTCATCCACAAGAGCGTTCAGATAGACTTCAAGCATGGTATATCCTTCTTCGTTTTTTAAATTGCCGTCATTAGCATCATTCGCATCCAGTCCATGTGCCTTTTCCCAACTGTCTGGCATACCGTCTCCGTCAGTGTCGGTGGGTGCTTCTGTCTGTATCAATACGGGCCATGGCGACCAGTCATTTGATGCTCCCGCTGGTTTCAGGTCGGCCTGACTGTCAATGATACCTCCCTTGTTGGCTGATGCCCCCTTGAATGTGGCTGTACCATTACGACATTCTGTAATGAGACGTTCATCTATGGCATCTCGCCGCAAGGAGCAGCCGGCATAGTCGAGCACCATTGCGTAAGCATCCTGTGCCGTATGCTGGTGGAATTCAGGTATAATGCCCAGCGGTTCATCGCTGCGCAAGTCATTCTTCGACGGATTGCCGTTGACGAGAGTAGTGCTGTTGATGATCACTCCCGCCCAGTTGTCATTGGTAATATTGCTGTATTTGGTGTTCACATTGCCTGTAATGTAGTATTTGCCCCATACGCTGGTTTTGCCGTCACCAGGCGTGGCATCGTCAATACCGATAAACCTGTTTTTGGAACTGCTGGTTGTTGCAGGTCCTGGTTTCCAATAGTTGTTCACCATATTAATATACATACCCTCCGCACCATAACAGCCATTGCCGCTCCAGTTGTAGATAACGTTGTTGCGCATGTCGGTCTTGTGGTCTTCCAAAGGCATTACGTTACCGGTGCCGAAGCGTGGTGTGCGCGAGTCGTGGTGGATAATCATATTATGATAATATGATGCTCCCAAACCTCCCCAAATGGCACCGTATCCATGAGCTTGCTTGGGATGTTTGCTCATGCGCAGGCTCTCGCTGATGATACACCATTGCATGGTAAAGTCATAGTTGGCATAAAAAGAGGCGCACTCATCTGTACACCACGAGATGGAACAGTGGTCAATTATGACATTATGGCAAAAGCGTCCGCCAAAAGCATCTGCACCCTCGGCCTCATCGACAGTAACCTTCTCGTCTCCCATACGGAAACGAAGGTATCTTACAATGATGTTATTTGCATTCACCATCACAGGATAGTCTGCAAGACAGATACCGTCACCAGGGGCAGATTGACCGGCGATGGTGATGTTAGGCTTGCTGATATTCAACTGTTTGTTCAGGTGGATGGTTCCTGACACTTTGAACAGGACAGTAACATTGGAGAGGTTCTCCACGGCATAACGCAAGGTGCCAGGGACGTTTCCGTCCTCCAATGTTGTGACATAATACACAGAACCACCGCGTCCACCTTTGGTGTAGCGGCCATAGCCGTCAGCCCCGGGAAAAGCAGGGACTTGGGCTTGGACACTGCTGAATAGTGTCAGCAGAAATCCGATTAACAATAGCATGGTTTTCTTCATAATATGTAATTAAGAGTTTGTTTTATTGCGCAAAATTATGAATAAATAAACATTCTTGGGAGGACAATAGTATAAAATCGCGTTATAAGTACGATAATCCTCTTCATTTGGATTATTTCAATCCAATTGCGCACAATAATGAACCTTTTACAAGGAAAAAAATAGTAATTTTGCAGCGAACAAACTTATATAAGTTATGAAAAAGAATAATAGAACAACTAAACAAATCATTTTGGCTTCGCTCATGGCATTGTGGGCATCGCCAATTCTTGCACAGGAGAACGTCCTGTGGTATGACAAACCCGCAACTCACTGGGTGGAGGCATTGCCTTTGGGCAACGGCAGATTGGGAGCTATGGTATATGGTGGCGTGGAGAGCGACACTATCCAGCTCAATGAAGACACGTTCTGGAGCGGGTCACCCTACAACAATGTCAACCCGAAGGCACTTGCCGCACTGCCCGAGATACGCAAGGCTCTCGACAGCGGCGACTACCAAAAGGCTCAGATGCTGTCAATGCACAACATCACAGCCGACAGAGACATCACCGGACACGGCATGATGTATGAGTCGGTGGGAAACCTCGTGCTGACATTTCCACACAAACAGGCGTCAGGCTATCGACGTCAATTGAGTCTCGACGATGCCGTGGCAACGACAACTTACCGCTGTCAAGGCGTTGGCTATGAGCGTCAGGCCATTACATCGCTCACCGATGATGTGACCCTTGTCAAGCTGAAGTCTGACAAGAATGGTCAGCTCGACTTCAATGTGTCGTTTGTCGGTCCGCTGAAGAAGCAGAGGGTGACTGCCGTGGTGCATCAGGCAGGACGCGACATGCTGCGAGTGTTCAGCCATCCTACTGCCACCAATGCCGAGAATGTGCCAAATGCCCTGCATTGCGTAACATATATTAAGGTTATACCTACTGGTGGAAGTGTGACGGGAAACAATGGTAACGTAAGCGTGAAAGGTGCCGACGAGGCTTTGCTCGTCATCAGTTCGGCCACAAACTTTTTGCGTTATGACTGTGTAACTGGTGATGCCGAGGCAAAGGCAATAGAAAAGCTCGACAATTATTTGGTAAAGGCAGAGCCATTCGCACAATCGGTTGGTAATCACACGGCACGGTATAAGGAACAGTTTGACAGGGTGAAGCTCGACTTGGGACATAATGCGGTACAAGAGAAGAAACCCACTGACGTGCGCATCAAGGAGTTCTCGCAGACGGAAGACCCCGGACTTGTTGCCACCTATTTCCAGTTCGGACGCTATCTGCTCATCAGTTCATCGCAGAAAGGCACACAACCGGCAAACTTGCAGGGAATATGGAATCCCGATGCCGACCAATATCCGGCATGGGACTCCAAATACACCACGAACATCAATGTTGAGATGAACTACTGGCCTGCTGAGGTTACGAACCTCTCAGAGTGCCATTCGCCATTCCTCCAGATGGTAAGCGACGTGAGCGTGACGGGTCGCCGTTCCGCCCGCGAGATGTATGGCGCGAGAGGATGGACATTGCACCACAACACCGACATTTGGCGTTCAACGGGCAGTGTTGATTATCACTCCTGCTCCATTTGGCCTACCTGTAACGCTTGGTTCTGTTCCCATCTGTGGGAACACTATCTCTATACCGGCGACAAGGATTTCCTCCGTGATGTGGCATATCCCGTTATGGCAGAGGCTTCCCGGTTCTATCAGGACTTCCTCGTGAGGGAACCGAAGACTGGTTATCTTGTGGCTTCTCCGTCGCATTCTCCGGAGAATCACCCCGGCATGAAGAAGTATTTTGATGAGAAATTCCAAAAGGAATCAGCTCCTGCCGTTTTCGCCGGTGTGGCTATGGACAACCAGATGATTTACGACCTTCTCTATTCCACCCGTTTGGCTGCGGATGCACTTGGTGTTGACCGTGACTTTGCCGATAGTCTCGATGCGATAAGGCTGCAGTTGCCCCCGATGCTGGTGGGCAAATACGGCCAGGTGCAGGAATGGCTTGAGGACTGGGATCTTGAGAAATCCGGCCACCGGCATTTGTCTCATCTGTGGTGCCTGTTCCCCGGCCGTCAGGTGTCGCCATACAGCAATCCCAATGCCATGGCGGCAGCACGCAAGTCACTTATAGGCAGAGGTGATGCCTCACGCGGATGGTCAATGGGATGGAAGGTGTGTTTGTGGGCACGTATGCTCGACGGAAACCATGCCTACAAACTCATTGAAAACCAGTTGAAGTTGAAAGCTCCGACGGTTACCATACGCGATCAGGACGGTGGCACTTATGCCAATATGTTTGATGCCCACCCACCTTTCCAGATTGACGGCAACTTCGGCTGTTGCGCCGGTATCGCTGAGATGTTGATGCAGAGCCATGACGGAGCCATGCACTTGCTGCCGGCACTGCCCGACGTGTGGAAGACGGGAACAGTAAAGGGGCTAAAGTCCCGTGGCGGTTTCGAGATTGTCAACATGTCCTGGCAAAACGGCAAACTGCAGTCGCTGACCGTGCGCTCTACGCTTGGCGGCAACCTGCGCTTACGTTCAGCGGTGCGCCTCAAGGGTAAGGGCATAAAGACGGCAAAGGGCGCGAATGCCAATCCGCTTATGCTGACGTATGACATTCCCGCCCCGAAGGTGAGCGACCCGTCAAAGTTGGTGGACGTCCCCCTTCAGCCTACTTATCTATATGATGTTGAGACGAAGGCAGGACAGGTCTATTCTTTTGAGGCGAGATAGTCCTTGGGCAGATAGCCAGTGAGTTTCTTGAAACAGCGGCTGAAATATTTCGGGTCGGAGAAACCGCACTGGTAAGCCACGTCAGAGACTCGCACACCTTTTACCCCAAGCAGTTCCTTGGCGTGGTTGATGCGCATGTTGAGAAGGTAGTTGTTGGGAGAACTGTCAAAGATCTTCTTCATACGAACGAAGAGTAGTGTGCGGCTGACGTTCATCTCCCGGGCTAAGTCCATTACGGAAAGGTCGGCATTGTCGATATTACGTTCAACGTATGCCTTCAGATGTTTGCCGAAAGCCTTGTCTTCGGCACTTAGCCCCGATACGGTCTCTTGCTTGATTTCTTTTACACTTTCGGTGATGGGCAGCAGCTCTTTGAGTTTTGCGCCCATCACTGCAATTTGTTCCTTACTTGTGAGTCGCACATCGCGCAGTTCGCGTTTCAGATACCTTATATATCTAATTGTCCCGATTACGGCTGCCGCCACAATGACAAGCAATCCTCCATATAGCATCCATGCCCAAGGCGTCTCGTTGAAGCTGGCGGCACGATGGAGTGTCACTGTCTGTTCGTTGTCAACCCACACCCCGTCGCCGTTGGTTGACTTGACATGCAGCTTGTATGTGCCTGGGGCAAGACCGACGTAGTTCAGTTCATTCTGCCGTGTGTAGCGCCAAGCCGAGTCAATACCGTCCATACGGTAGGCGTAGATTATTTCTTCGTTCTTGTTGTAATCGAGGGCGGCGAAGTGTATGCTGAAGTTACGTTCGTCTTTATCAAGCTTCACTTCTTTGTTACAATTAAAAACGATAGGTGGGCAATAACGGCTCTTTTCCATTTGTTTCGGGCTAAGTGTTATTGTTCCCTTTGTTGTCCCTATAACCACGCTTCCGTCGGCAAGCAGTGCGGGTGTTGTTTCTGTAAAAAAGTTGCATTTGTCTGTCAGCAGGTTCCAATAATTCGTGGCAAGTCCAGTCTTAACATTCAGGAGGCTGATTGAGCCAGCCGACACTATCCATAGATTTCCCGCACGGTCTTCCACTAAAGTCTGGATTTGGTCAGAAGATATGCCTTCGTTTACTGAGTAGTGCTTGAACCTGATGCTGTCGCTGAGCAGTGTTGGCGACATTATCCTGTCAGTCCCTCCTCCTGCTGTGGCGAGGAAAATGCCTCCATGCCTTATTTTCAGTATCTCCACTACGTAATTGCTGCTTATGCTGTTGGGATTCCCGGGGGAACGACGGTTTATGTGGAATTTTGTATTTTCGTATTTTCCGTCAAGTATGAATGAATATACCCCATCGTTTGAACCGAGCAATACTGTGCCATCTTTGCAAGTCCAAATACAACGGCTTTTCATCCCCGATTTTGGAAATTGTTTCAGCTTGTTGTCCATGTTGATGAATAGTATAGTGCCATCGGGTTGTGATTCGCCAATATTCAGACCACCGCCGTATGTGGCGATAAGCAGTCGATGGCGTGTATCCTCCTTAATACAATAGACATTTTCGCAGTTTAGGCTGAAGGTATTTCCACGTTGTGGCATGAAGTGTGTTATGGTGTAATTACCCTTAGAAGGAATAAGTCTGAATAGCCCTCCTGGCTTGCAGCCAATCCAAATGTAGCCTTTGCTATCTTCATATATATCGTATGCCGAGTAGCCAAAACGCGTGCGCAAGCTGGACAATTCCCCTCTGGGACTGAGCCATCTGATGGTCCCATCAGTGTGCCTCACACTGATAAATCCTTGTTTGTCAGCTACCCACAACTGTCCGTCCCGGTTGCTGAGCAATGCACTGATCACTTCTTCGTCTGCCCCATTGGTGCGTAATGTACTTATTGGTTTCTTTATGCATGAGATACGTTGTAGTCCACGGTTGGAGTATGTCCATATACCATCTTGGCTGTCAGTCATGAGATAGCTGAATTCAATGACCTTGAATTCATCCACCCGCTTGAGTATTGCAGCGTCGTGTTGCGTTATTTTAGGAATATGTGGTATGACGTTTTTGCCCTTATATGGTTCAAACTTGTGCTCTTTAGTATTAAATATGTATGTTTTCTCGTTTGATATGCAGATGATGTTGCCGTATTCGTCTTCTTCTATATAAGATATACGATTGGTTTCCAATGGCGACTTGTCGCCAGGCTTCGCCTTGAAGGTGTGGAAACGGTAACCGTCGTATCGGCGCAAACCGTCCCATGTGGCAAGCCATATATAGCCTTGCCTGTCTTGGATTACATGTTGTACGACAGTAGTGGAAAACCCCGACTCCTCACCGAAAGCCTGTATCCGAATTGTGTCATTGTTTAAGACCTCGATAGGATAGATAGGCGTGGAGATAGTGATTGTGACGGTTAATAATATTGACTTTATATTCATGAATAATACTTTTTTATTGCAAAAGTACTAAATAAAACGATATAAAGTGCATTTTTGTCCAAAAAAAAAGTATTTTGTACTTTTTTGTGCTTATTATGTACTATTATGCACTAAGAATGCTGGATAAACCTCTAATTTTGCACAAAATTAATCTATTAAACGTTATAAAAAAAAGGCAAAAAAAAATATTTATCACCTATGTCTTTTTATTGGCAACTCTTGCTGCATTAGCGCAAGGGAAACAAGTGAAGGGCATAGTAAAAGATTCTGCCGGAGAGCCCATAATCGGTGCAACCGTGGCAGAAGTAGGGAACAACAAGAATGCAACGGTTACAGACCTTAACGGTCAGAAACCTGTTCTTAGAATGCATCATTTATAACGTTGGCACAAGTGGATATGGAATGTTGAACATTGGAAAGAACAGTGTTACAATGGAAACTATTTCAATCTTAAAGGGCAGATGCATACAAATGCATCTGCCCTTTTTGCATTTGGGGACATCGTTTTAATATCTTTTATCTATTATAAACGTATGATTGTTTGCTCATTTCGTCTATTTTACTTACCTTTGCCGCTAAAAATACACGATATGATGACTGAATCGCCAATACTTGCTTTGCAGCAACAGCGCATGCTGCTTGAGATTGAATACAACGTGGATAAGGAGGAACACCGCCGACAGATGGAGGCTCGTGGACTCGACAGACTCGCCAAACGTGGTGATGCCTGGCTCAACGTGCGCTTCGGACGCAGCTATTATAACTCGCTCAACCAACTTTCCGTGGAACTATATCGCACTCAGGACCAGGATATTGAGCATAACTTTGAGTTCGGAAGACCTGTGTGGATTGGCAAACTGTCGGGAGTGGTGAATTATGTGGATGGCGACAGGATGGTGGTTGTTGTGCCTGAGGGTACAGACCTTGTGGCTCTGCAGACGGCGGAAGGGCTAAATGTGCAGTTGGCTTTTGATGAGACTACATATCGCCTGATGTTTGAGGCCCTCGACCGCACTATCAGGGCGAGAGGACGATTAGGGTATCTACGTGACTTGTTCTATAGCAACCAGAAGGCGGAGACATTCTCCTTTGCCCCGATGCAATTCCCGTTTCTCAATGACTCGCAGGAACGGGCTGTGAATGAGGTGCTCAGGGCTAAGGATGTGGCTGTTGTGCATGGACCTCCCGGAACTGGCAAGACCACAACACTTGTTGAGGCTATATATGAGACACTGCGCAGGGAGAATCAGGTGTTAGTGTGCGCACAGAGCAATATGGCGGTTGACTGGATATCCGAGAAATTGGTTGACCGTGGAATCAATGTATTGCGTTTAGGTAATCCCACGAGGGTGAACGACAAGATGCTATCGTTTACATACGAGAGGCGGTTTGAGTCGCATCCCGACTATACTCAGTTGTGGGCAATCCGTAAGGCAATCCGTCAGCTACGAGCCAACCGCAAGCGTGGCGACCGCACGTTTCATCAGAAAATAGAGCGGTTGAAGGAGCGAGAGATAGAACTCGACTTGCGTATCAGGGCGCAGATATTCGGAGAGGCAAGAGTGATAGCATGTACATTAGTGGGAAGTGCCAACCGACTGCTTGACGGAATGAAATTCGGCACGCTCTTTATAGATGAGGCTGCACAGGCCCTTGAGGCAGCCTGCTGGATTCCCATCCGAAGGGCATCGCGAGTGATACTCGCAGGCGACCATTGCCAGTTGCCGCCTACAATCAAGAGTATTGCGGCAATGAAAGGCGGTCTTGACAAAACACTTATGCAGCGAATAGTGGAACATAAGCCAGAGGCAGTGACATTGCTGACGATGCAATACAGGATGAACGAGGCGATAATGCGCTTTTCGTCCGACTGGTTCTATCATGGTCAGGTGGTGGCGGCTCCCGAAGTGAAATTCCGCGGTATTCTCGACCTCGATGTCCCGATGGAATGGAGGGAAATTGCAAATGAAGAATTAAGAATGAAGAATGAAGAATTCGTTGGCGGGAAGAAGGGTGGATTTAATGAGGAATTTGTCGGTGAGAATTTTGGTAGGGTGAATAAGCCGGAGGCGAGGGAGACTCTGATGGCACTTGCTGAGTACTTTGTGAAGATAGGCCGACAGAGGATTATTGACGAGCGCATTGACGTGGGAATAATATCTCCTTATAGGGCGCAGGTGCAGTATCTCCGCCATTTGATAAAGAAGACGGACTTCTTCAAACCGTTCCGCAAGATTATCTCCGTGAACACCGTTGACGGTTTCCAAGGTCAGGAGCGCGATGTTATCCTTGTGTCCCTTGTACGCAGCAACGAGGAAGGGCAAATAGGTTTCCTTCGTGACCTTAGAAGAATGAATGTAGCCATCACAAGGGCAAGAATGAAACTTATCATCCTTGGTGACGTAAAAACACTGACAAAACATCCATTCTACAAAAAGCTATGGGAATATTGTTTATTAAATGAAGAGTGAAGAATGAAGAATGAAGAATGGCTGCGCATTATCTACGTTTAGCTTATTCTTCATTCTTCATTCTTCACTCTTCATTTTTTTTAAGAAGGGGTTGGGAAAATCGAAGCTCGATTGTTCTTGTTATAAAAAAGAGCCGATGATAACGAATGTTAGACAAGAAGACACGGCAAGTCTGTACAAAAGACATGCCTCAAAAATGAAAGTAATCGCCCAAATGATATTGGGTGATTCTGATGAGGCAGACGATGCCGTAGGTGATGTTTTTGCCGACGTGGCCACGGGCAAGATATCCACTGAAGGAGACAAGACGGAGGGCATGCTCTTCACTTGTCTGCGAAACCGATGCCTGAATATCCTCAAGCGAAAAAGTCTGTTGGAAAGGATTATCGGAAAGATGCAACTCGACAATCGTGTTGACATCTCTCCACCCGAACGACAGATAGGCCGACTTGAAGAAATCCTCGATTTCATCGAAACAGGACTCACTCCACAGACGGCACGTGTCGTCCGTATGCACTATCAGCAAAAGATGAAATACAGGGAGATTGCAGCCGAATTAGGTATCAGTGAGGCTGCCGTGTACAAACATCTTGCACAAGGAATCAGTAAGCTCAAAGAGAAATTTAATTGACTAATATTAACCCCACAGATTATTTCAGATTATTATTTATAAGTCGATTATCACAGATTTTTTACTTTGCGCAGCCTAATCTGTGTAAATCAAAATTAAATTTATTCTGTGTAAATCTGTGGAAAAAGAGAATTACGAAATGGACAAGATTGAAAGAATAATCGATATGACGGAACATCCCGAGAGATATACAGAGGATGAACTGCGACAGATGCTCATTGACGATGACGAGGGCAGCAGGATATACAAGACTATATCCGAAATCAACGTTGCGTTTAACATGGAGAATGGAATGCGCTTGTTGCAAAAGTCTAAACAACACAGCTTCATCAATAAGGCAGCCGCGGCAGTAATTGCGATATGCCTCATATCCGGTATCACATACGCTGCCGTGGCTTTAATACAACCCCAGAGGAGTCAAACAGAGGTGGTATCCCCAGCCCCTGCCGCTTCCCCCTCTGAGTCAGCCCCCGTGCTCGGCGTGTCAGCGTCGAGTTCCCCATCCCCCTTAGTAAAAACCTACGAGAACGCCCCTCTCGCCTCCATCATATCCGATATGGCCCGCGCCTTCTCAAAACAGCAGGCATATCGCACCAACAAGGCTGATTCCCTCCGACTTTATTTCCGTCTCGACACCCGTCGCGGATTGGAGAAGAACATCGAGGAGCTTAACACATTTGAGAATATTAACATCGAAATAAAAGGAGACACCCTCGTGGTGGATTAAGTTATGACTATTGTTATTTCCATTATATTCCTATTGCTGTTTATTCCGGCAAAAGGAAATGCCCAGCGCGTATCACGCGACTATCACGACCGCTCGATGTCGAAGGTGCTTATCGACCTCGACCGGGCATCGTCAAGATACCACATCAGTTTCATATATAACGAACTGGAAGACTTTACGGTAACAAAACAACTCGAAGACCGTCCCGTATTGGATGCGGTACGCGATGTAATCGGCTTTTATCCACTGACTATGAACGTCGGCGACAGTATCATCACAGTGGAATGTATCAACAAAGCCGAACGACGACTCATCGGACAACTCATTGACGAGAACAACAATCCCGTGATTTTCGCCAATATCCAGTTGATGGCTATAGCTGACACCGCCTTCATCACCGGTGGCGTAAGCAACGAGAACGGACAGTTTGTCATCCCGTGCGAAGAACCGAGAGTAAGGATGAAAATCTCATGTATAGGCTACAAAAACATCGATTCCATCGTGGATATAGCCGATATTGGTACGATAAAGATGCAAGGCGAGCAGTATTCCATAAATGGAGTACTTGTGAAGGGACACCACCGTGTGGACAAGGTTGACCGCTCTGTATTCACCTTCTCGGAGGAACAGAAGAAGAACTCCCGCCAGACTCAGGAGATACTCACCACATTGCCTGGATTGCGCAATGACGTGCTTACGGGCAAATTGAAGACCATGAACGGCAAGTCGCTGAAGATACTTGTCAATGGTGTTGAGGCTACCGACAATGACCTCAAGAGCATACCCGTGGATAAGATCAAGAATGTGGAATATTACACGACTCCACCGGCACGCTATGCCGATGTGGGCACACTTATCAATATCAAGACCCAACCCCTTGATGCCGGTTATGCTGCCGGATTTGACGTGATGCAGGCTATGTGGACAGCCTTCAACAACACCAACCTCTTTGTGCGCTACAACAAGGGCAACCATCAGATAGCCTTCGACTACAATATGGAATATCGCAATAACTCCAATTGCGAGAGTGAGGATTCGTATGTTTTCACCGATGGAACCAACGTTTCTGACTATCTATATCGTGGTGACTATCACTTCGGATATTGCAATCAGAACTTCAATCTCAAATATATATATAACAAGGAGGATGACTTCACCTTCCAGGCAAAGTTCTCGCCAAACGTCTTCAACTGGTTCTGGCGCACCGACAACGAGATAGAAGCCCATAATAATCCACTTTGGCAGGACGGTGGCGGAAGACAGGAGAGAAAGATACGCAGCTTCGGACCATCCCTTGACCTCTATCTAAACAAGAAGCTCAAGGGCAATCAGGAACTGACTGTTGACCTCCTCGGCACATATTACAATAACACCCAATCCGACCACAACAAGCAGTGGACCATCGCCGATACACCCCCCACCGGGGGGCAGGGGGGCTCGCTCCTCATCGACGATAACATGCGTTCCAAGAACAACAAATATTCGCTTATCGGCGAGTTGGCATATACTAAGTCGTGGGGCAAGACCAGTCTTTCCTTCGGATATAAGGCAACACTCGCCAAGGCCGACTATAAGATACGCAATATGTTGTCCGACTACAACGAGTATGCCTATACATCGCACAATGACAACCACTATTTCTACGGTGAAATCGGCGGAAATCTCAATAAACTGACATATCGTCTGGGTGTCGGTGGAACTTATATAGACACTGATAATGATGTGACAGATTATTCCAAGCTATATTTCACACCGAAGTTATTGCTGTCCTATCCTATAAAGAACGGCCAGCTCCAGCTTCTTGTGCAGTCATCCCCGGTTTTGCCATCCATATCTCAGCTCAGTAACAGTGCCAAGATATATATTCCGGGACTCATAGAGAGGGGTAATCCTTATCTGGAATCGGGTAACAGGAATAATGTGCAAGTATCGCTCAATCTCTCCCACCCGTATTTCGACATATATTCGCAGGTACTCGCTGACTATGTTTCCAACCCCATCTGCAGCAGTTTCCAGTGGGACGAAGTTGACGGCGACCGCAGTATAGTAATGTCACCCCTCAACGGCAAGTATGAGTTTGTGTATGGAGGATTGTTCTATGGAAGGTTGAAGCCGTTCAAGTCGGAGCTTTTCACCATAGGTTTCTCCGTAGGTGCATGGAATGATACATACAAGAGCGACATAACCGGTCGCCAGTCTCATTTCCGTATGCCAATAGATTGGGAAATCGGTTTCCGCAAGGGACGCTTCGGAGCTTCGTGGTACTATAATATTGTGACTAAGAATATCAACGGCCCGTTCCTGCATAAGAACGAGAACAACAGCAATCTGTCGGTATTCTATCAGCACAAGCAGTTGAAGGTTCAGCTCACGAGCATCTTCTTCCTGCGCACTCCTCATTACGAGTCGGAGGCATTGCCTAATGACATCCTTGCATTCCGTCATTGGAACGAGATTCCCGACCAACGCTCAATGGTATGTCTCACCTTCAGCTATAACATCTTCTCAGGCAAGCAGAAGGATGTGCAGAAGAAGATCAACAACTACGACTGGGATAAGGGAACTCTTTAAATGAAGAATGAAGATTCAACTTTCGCAAGTAAGGGAAGTTAAGGGAGTTAAGGGAGTTAAGGGAGTTAAAGACGTATGTTTTGCTCCTTTAATCTCGCGAAAGTAGCTAAAAAAACTATTGTCTTTAACTCCTTTAAACTCCTTTAACTCCTTTAACTCCCAAAATGCTTTGCCGTTTGAAGAATTATTGCTAAATTTGCGGCATGAAAAGTATTAAAGGTATATTGACTATAATAATTATGATGGGCTTGTGCTCTTCTGCCGTTGCACAGGATTCGCTCGGCGTTTCCGTGCAGCGTCAGGAGAGCACTGCTCATAATATCGCCCTTGACTTGGGGTGTTCCAATGTGGGATTCTTTGGCGATGTTGATACAATAAGGGGCTTGCAACTGAATGTGTTCACAAGTGTTGCGCGAAAGGAAATGCGTGGAGTGAGCATCGGCGGACTCGTTTCTTCAGTAAAGAAGAACGCCTATGGAGTGCAGATGTCGGGCTTTATCAGTGCTGTCAATGGAAGTATGCGTGGTGTGCAGGTATCCGGTATTTCCAATATCGCAAAGACAATGAACGGTGTTCAGATTTCGGGTCTTGGCAATGCCACAACCACCCCTTTCCGTGGTGTTCAGATTTCGGGTATTACCAATGTGGCAATGGGAGTGAAGCGCGGAATGCAGATATCCGGTGTGGCGAATATCTGTTCTTCATATATGCGAGGTATTCAGATTAGTGGTTATAACTATGCCGATTCGCTCAATGGTTGGCAGATAGGACTTGTCAATTCCTGCTACAGTCATCCCCGCGGTTGGCAGGTGGGAATCATCAACTTTAGTAAGGACACCAAGGTTCATAAGCTCGGACTCGTGAATATCAATCCCCTGACACGGGTTGACCTTATGACATATATCGGCTCGTCGTCGAAGTTGAATATGGCAGTTCGCTTCCGCAACCGCAGTACATATAATATTATAGGTGTTGGAACTCATTATATGGGTTTTGATGAGGAGTTTTCCGGTGCGGTGTTCTATCGTATAGGCCAGTATTTCACCCTTGCCCCGAAATGGTCGATAAGTGGCGACTTGGGTTATTTCCATATCGAGACATTCCAAAAGAACTCTAACGAGAGTCCTGAACGTCTCTTTTCCCTTCAGGCCCGACTGAATGTTGACTATCAGTTGACACGCATCATCGGGGCGTTTGCGTCAGTGGGATATGGCAATACGAGATATTACGACCATGCCAAGCTCTATCGTCAGAGAATGTTGGCAGAGTTAGGTTTAACTTTCAGACTAATAAGAAAATGAAAAGATATGTAATAAGCGTATTGGCATTACTGCCAATGATGGCTATAGCGGATATGCCTAATGTCGTAGAGGCGGATTCAGTGGCATCTGTTGATGCTGCTGCTGTTGATAGTATGGCAAGCCATTATCTCAAGCAGGTGATTGATGATGAAAAGAAGTCGGAGCCGTCCATTTTTGCTTTCGACGACCCCGAAAGACAGAAAAAGCATCCATGGAAGGCTGCGATAGAGACATTCGGTATCAATGTACTTGTGCAGAGTTTCGACCGCTTTATTCTCGATGCCGACTTTGCGCAGATATCGTTTAACTCCATCAAGCATAACATACAGAATGGTTTTGTGTGGGACAACGACCAGTTCTCCACCAACCTTTTTGCCCATCCATATCATGGTGGACTCTATTTCAATGCCGCCCGTAGCAACGGCATGAACTTTTGGGAGTCAATACCTTATTCTTTCTGCGGTTCGCTCATGTGGGAGACTACCTGCGAGATAGAGCCGCCAGCAATCAACGACCTTATCGCCACGACGATGGGAGGAGTATGTATAGGTGAGGTGACCTATCGTATCTCCGACCTTATTCTTGACGACAGCAAGAGGGGTGGTGCCCGGTTCTGGCGTGAGCTTTTGGCAGGTGTCGTTTGTCCCATAAAGGCATTCAACCGTATCATCAGCGGTGATGCGTGGAAGGTGAGACACCAGTATTATAAGTATCACGACTACGATCGTATTCCTGTCAATGTTAATATCTCTACCGGTGCCCGTTATCTTGCCGACAACAACTCCTTTGTGCGTGGCGAGTGGAATCCGTATATCAACGTGGCTCTCGTATATGGTGACCCGTTCAGTGAGCGTGCCCGCAAGCCCTATGACTATTTCTCGGCGGATGTCACCTTCGGACTTACCGGCAACCAACCGCTCATCAGCGGTGTTCATCTGCTTGGCCGTTTGTGTGGAGCACCTATTACCACCGGAGATGGCATGAAGGCGGAAATCGGTTTGTTCCAGCATTTCAACTATTACGACTCACAGCCTGTCAAGGACGGAACAAGTGAGGTTCCGTTCCGTATATCCGAGGCGGCAGCAATTGGCCCTGGAGTCATCTACAGATTCCCGCAGTTAGGTAATATAACGAAGCTCGAACAACGCATCTTTTTGGATGCCATCTTGCTTGGCGGTAGTCTTACGGACTATTACAACGTGATAGACCGCGACTATAACCTTGGTAGCGGTTACAGTGCCAAGATTAATACAATCATTGAGTTTGGCAAATACGGAACACTTATGTTCAATGCGGATTACTATCGCATATTCACTTGGAAAGGATATGAGGGCAAGGACCTTGCCACTATCGACCCTCTCTATCTGAATGCCCAGGGCGACAGGGGACATGCCACCTTGTTTGTGCTTAATCCGCATTTGGTGCTGGCAGTAAGTGATTTGTTGAGTGTCGATCTCTCTGCATCCTATTATTGGCGTGACACCAACTATAAGTATCACGACAATGTCTTTTCAAGAACATTTGACTTTAGGATGGGAGTAAGCGTGAAGATTTAAATGAAGAATGAAGAATGAAGAATGAAGAATGGGGCTGCGCTACATTAAGATTTATACAGGAACATTCGGAGGACGATGTAAAGACTCTTGCTCTTAAGGCGCATGGATTAGAGGGCGTTGACCTGCCCTATGCTCTCGACCAGATAGAGGGCAGACAGACGGCGAGACGAAAGCTGCCTTCATGGGCAGCCGTTGATTCTATTGTCTATCCTCCCCATATCTCTATGGAGCAATGCTCCAGCGAGCAAACTGCCCTCTACAAGAAATCCGTATTGGATAGGCTTAATTGGCTTTCCCTTCGGTCGCCGAACGATGTTTCTTCATTTTTAATCGATTTGACCGGTGGTTTTGGTGTGGATTTCTCGTTTCTTTCCCGTGGATTCCGCAAGGCGGTATATGTTGAGCGTCAGGAGCATCTATGTGATGCGGCAAGCCATAACTTCCGTTGTCTTGGTATGGATAATGCTGAGGTGGTCTGTGAGGAAGCAGAGGATTATCTCGATTATTGCGATAATGCGGACGTTATATATCTCGACCCAGCCCGCAGGGATAGTCACGGCGGAAAGACATTCGCCATCAGCGACTGCACTCCCGATGTTATATCCCTCTTGCCGACGCTTCTGAAGAAGGCGAGGTTGGTGATGATAAAGTTGTCGCCAATGCTCGATTGGCGCAAGGCTGTGGCCGACTTGGGCGAGGAGAATGTTGTTGAAGTGCATATAGTTTCTGTGGATAATGAGTGTAAGGAGTTGATAGTGGTGTTATCGTCTCTCTCTTCATCTCCCTCCACATCTTCCTCCGCCTTTTGTCCTTCCCTTTATTGTGTCAATATATTGACGGGAACTCTCTCGACATTAGTCGTTCCCCTTTCCCGGCAGTCCCAGTGCGGCAAATGTCAGTTTGCCGTTTCGGGAAATCAGGAAACCGCGGCTTTCCCCGCCTTCTTATATGAGCCTAATGCCTCTATAATGAAGGCAGGCTGTTTCGATGCCCTTTGCGACAGATATCCCCATCTTATAAAGATAGCTCCCAATAGCCATCTTTTCATCTCGTCAGAGGAAATCCCTGATTTCCCCGGGCGTTCCTTCTCAATCGAGAAAACTACCACTATGAATAAGAAAGAACTGCGCAAAGCCCTCTCAGGAATAACCTCTGCAAATATCGCCACACGCAACTTCCCGTTGTCCGTGAATGAACTAAGAAAGCGTCTCAAACTAAAGGACGGAGGAAACACCTATATCTTCGCCACAACCGACATAAACACTTGTCATATATTGTATATATGCGCTAAAATATCAAATAATATATAAAACATTTGGTATAATCAATGTTTTTTCGTACTTTTGCAGCCCGATTCATTATGAATATCATATAATTTAAGATAAAGATATGTCAGAAGTACAAATCGTTAAGGTCAGTAACAAGCGTCAACTTGAGGAGTTCATACAGTTTCATTATGACCTCTATCGTGGTAATGAATACGATGTGCCTAATCTGCACAGCGACGAAATCAACACGCTGTCAAAGGACAAGAATCCCGCCTTTGACTTCTGTAAGGCGCAGTATTTCCTTGCCTATAAGGATGGTAAGGTGGCTGGACGTGTGGCTGCCATCATCAACGAGAAGGCAAACAAGCGTTGGGAACAGAGCCGTGTCCGCTTCGGATGGATTGATTTCATCGATGATATCAATGTCTCGCGTGCATTGCTTAATGCCGTAGAAGAGTGGGGCAGGGAGCAAGGTATGAAGGAGGTGGTAGGTCCGTTGGGCTTTACCGATATGGACCCCGAAGGTATGCTTACTTGGGGATTTGACCAGCTCGGCACTCAGGCTACAATATATAATTATCCTTATTATCCCCAGCATATAGAAAAGCTTGGCGGATGGGAGAAGGACAACGACTATGTGGAATATAAGATGTATGTGCCTGATGAAGTGCCTGAGAAATACACCAAGATTGCCCAGATGATAGAAAAACGCTATAACCTGCATGTCAAGAAACTCACACGCGACGAGGTCTTTAAGCAAGGATATGGTCAGAAGGTGTTTTCTATCATCAATGATACATTCAAGGATCTTTACGGATATTCCGAACTCTCGCAGAAGCAGATTGACCATTATGTGAAGATGTATCTGCCGATGGCAGACCTTAATCTCATCACATTAGTGGAAGACTGGAATGCCGACAAGAAGGTTGTGGGTGTGGGTATCACCATACCCTCGCTCTCGCGTGCCTTCCAGAAATGCCGCAATGGTCGTCTGTTCCCCTTCGGTTGGTGGCATGTGCTTCGCGCATTGAAATATCAGAAGACAGAGGGTGTTGACCTTCTTCTGATGGGAATCCTGCCTGAATACAGGTCAAAGGGAGCCAATGCCCTGATGTTTGCCGACCTCATCCCATGGTATCAGAAATACGGCTACAAGTGGGGCGAGAGCCAGGTTGAGATGGAGACCAATGACAATGTGCAGAGCCAGTGGGGTCCGCTGAAGCCGGAGAACCACAAGCGCAGAAGGTGCTACGTGAAATCACTTTAATATTTTAATATTTTAATTTTTTAATTTTATATACTCCCTCGGCGACATTCCATATACCGCCTTGAAGGCTACTGAGAATGAGCTGGCATTGTTGTAGCCTACAGCATACATCACGTCGTTGACGTTCTGATGACCGTCATCAAACAGGCGTGCCGCCTGTTTCATCCTGATATTGCGCAGGAAGTTATGCGGCGACTGATTTGTTAATGTCTTCATCTTGCGATAGAAGTGAACACGGCTCAGTCCCACCTCCTTGGCTATGTAATCTATGCTCAGGTCGGCATTTTTCATATTTGCGTTGATTACCTTCATCACCCTCTCCATCAGCTTGTCGTCGGCAGTCAGCATGTCGAGGTTTTCCACTTTCTTCTCCTGGCTTTCCTTTCCCTCCATCTTGTTGCGCATTATGTTCCTTGCGGCAATGAGATTTTGCAGTGTGCGCTTCAGGATATCAAGGTTGAATGGCTTGACAATATAAGCATCGGCACCTGTCTCAAGTCCCTCCAACTTGTCCTCGTCACTCGACTTCGCTGTGAGCAGCACCACAGGTATCATGTTAGTGCGTATGTTATGTTTCAGTTTGGCACACAGGGTGTTGCCATCCATAAGAGGCATCATCACGTCGCTCAGCACAATGTCAGGCACATCCTTCAGTATGCCGGTAAGAGCTTCTTGTCCATTGTCGTATGTGGAAACCTTGAACGAGTTTTTCAGTTCCTGGGCGAGATACTGCTGTATTTCCATGTCATCCTCTACGATGGCAAGCCAAGGTTTGCCGCGTTTGGCTGAGGGCTGTTCAGTGGGAGCCCCCATCTGTTCCTCCTCTTCCTGCTGGAACTCGTAAGCTTCTTTCAGCATGTCAACCACCTTTTTCGGCTCGTTCTCCTTGTCGTTCTCCTCTATGGCTATCTCGTCCTCTCTCAGATGACTTTTGCCAAGAGGAATGACCACGGTAAACGTAGAGCCAGGTCCGTCCTCGTTGTTCTTTGCCGTGATGCTTCCGTGGTGGAGCAGTACGAGCGAGTTGGTGAGGTCGAGACCGATGCCGGTGCCGAGATGACGGTTGTTGGTATGTGTCTCGCTCTGGTAGAACCTCTCGAAGATACGGTTTATCTTGTCCTTTGGTATGCCTTCTCCGGTATCCTTCACTTCAATGGTGACATCCTTGTCGTCATGGCTCACTGTGATATCCACCTTTCCCCCGGTGGGGGTGTATTTGAACGCATTCGACAAGAGGTTGACCAGCACCTTGTCGAAGTTGGCAAGGTCAATCCATACAGGCAGGTTCTCGTCCTCGTGGATGAACTTGAACTTTATTTTCTTTGCTTTGGCCTGATAGTCAAACATATTGCAGATGTCGTTGATGAATCCGATTATGTCGGTCTCGCGCATTCTCATCTTCATCATTCCCTTCTCGATTTTCCTCAAGTCCATCATTTGGTTGATGAGGTGCAGAATACGGTCGGCATTTCTCTTTATGGTCACGTATGCTCCTGTTCGTTGCGGGTCGCTTTCATCCTTGAGCAGCGTCATCAGCGGAGCCATGATAAGCGTCATAGGGGTGCGTATCTCATGGCTTATGTTCATGAAGAATTTTATCTTCGCCTCGTTCATCTCCTCGGCGTGGATATGCTCTTGCAGTTCCAGCCTGTTCATCTCCTTGCGCTTGCGGTTTCTGATATATAGGTATATGGCACCAATGATGAGAGCCAGATAAAGTATAAATGCAAAGGACGACAGATACCATGGGGCATGGATTCTGATGCTGAATTCCTTGATTTCCGACTCCTGTCCGTTCTTCTCTGCCTTTATCTTGAACTTATACATTCCAGGAGGCAGATGGCTGAAGTTGATTTCGTTCTGTCCCGGTTGCAGTGTAGTCCATTGGTCGTTGTTGATGCGGTATGAGTAGCTGATGTGCTCGGGGGCATCGTACGTGAGTGTTGACAACTGTATTGAGAAAGTATTGTCATCGGGAGCCAACTCAAACATGTCGCTCTCCATCACCGGTTTGCCGGTGACAGTATAAGAGCCCGACTTTTCGCCTGTAGCTATCGGCAAACCGTTGACCAAGAAGTTTGTCAACTGCACCTTAGCTTGCCATTTGGATGTCTTTATGTTTCGCGGATTGAACCATGTGATACCGCCTATACCTCCCAAGAGCAGCGTACCGTCGGCACCAAGCGATGCCGCTCCGTCGCTGAACTCGTTGCTCTGCAGTCCGTCATCCACGTAGAAACAGTATTTCACATCCCCGTTGCCATCGTTCATCTGGCACAGTCCGTGGTCTGTAGCCACCCATATATTGTTGTCCTTGTCCTTGATGATAGATGCGATGCCATTGTCGGGCAGTCCTTTGCCCTCCTTGAACAATTCAGATTGCCCGTTAGTGATGTTGCGTTTATACAGTCCGTTGTCAGTGCCGTACCACAGGAATTTCCCGTTTGTTTCAGCCACTGAGCGTATGTTCACTCCATAGTTGAGCACATTCTCGCCAAACGCCGTTGTCCATGAGTTGCGTGCTATGTCGAGGCAGCACAGTCCCATCGTTGTCGCCACATACACCCGCTGGTTGTCCTTCGACAGGGCAAGTTGGTTAATGTATCCGTTCACTAATGCATTCTGCTTCCTGTTGTCCGGGGCACTTTCATTGGCAGAATATACCTTGGTATAACCAGTGGTAGGGTTGTATCTGATAAGTCCGTGTCCCATTGTCGCAATCCACAGGTCGCCGCGTGTGTCAGCCTCGATGTCAAAGATGTTAATCCGTGATGCCACACTCAGTTCCACCTTATTATATTTATATGTGTCAGGGTCGATATATCCCAGTCCACGCACGTATGCTCCTGCCCATATTCTACCCTCCTTGTCCTCTGCCAGGGCAATGATCGTGCTTGGCATGTCGCTGATGTGGGTAATGAGGTTGTGGTTGGAGTCAAGCACGTATATACCGTCCTTGTCAGTGCCTATCCATGAGCGTCCCCTGCTGTCTATCAACGTGCTTGTCACACAGCAGTCGCCAATCTGGTTTTTGTTGCCCATCTTTGTTCCTGTATATCCGAAGCCGATGGTTTTTTCGGGTTGCATGAACACGCCCTTCTGCAGCATACCGAACCAAATATTCCCGGAGTTGTCCTCTGCAAATGAGTTTACCTTTGAGTGGTGAAGGTTTATTTCGTGGCTGAAATATGGATTCCATGTTATATGTCCGTTCTTTGGATTCAATATTGCCACACCATGTCCGTCGAGTCCGAGCAGGATATTTCCGTTGCGGCATACGTACAGAGCCTGTATATGCAGGTCGCCCGTAGCCTCAATATGCCTGAATTCATCGGTGTTCTTGGCTTTCACGTACAGTCCGTGTTGGTATGTGCCTATATATATGTTTCCCGCCTTGTCCTCGCAGATGGCAAGCGATGTCATCCTCATCGCTTCGTCGCTAAAGTAGTTGGTGCGCTTGTTGCCCTTTAATGTCACCAGTCCCTTGTTTTCCGTCAGAAACCATAGTGTCTGGTCGCTCGACTCGAATATATTTCTCACCCCCTGGATGTCGCTGGCAGGGGTGAACGGGTGTCCCTCCTTATGGTCTTTCACTATGAACACGCCGTTGCCCGAGGTGCCCACAAGCATTGTTCCGTCCTTTCTCTCAGTCACGCAGTTGACAAACGCAATGGCTTTCTTTCCAAGAGGGGTGAAGAGGGTGATGTCCTGGAACTTGTCGTCCTTATATATCTGCACGCCTCTTTGCGTACCTATATATAATGTTTTGTCGTGGCTTTGCCTGACGGTGTTGATGTAATTGGATAACATGCCGTCGCACCCCGGCTGCCCCTTCTTGAAAACCTTGAAGTTGTAGCCGTCGTAACGGTTCAGACCGTTTCTTGTGGATATCCACATGAAACCGTCGTTGTCCTGGTATATGTCGCCGACGAAACTGCTCGACAGTCCCTTGTCGGTATTGAATAGCTTCCCTGTCTGAGCGTTTGATATACACGCCAGCATGAAGGTAAATACAGTTAGTAGTGCCTTTCTCATTGCCTTGATAGTTATTACGCTTGCAAAGATACATTAAAATAATGTTGTAACCAAATATTTTGGTGAAAAAGTCCACTTAAACATCGAAAAAGTTTCACCAAGATGCAAAAATGTAACAATAATACCCATAATTTGTCTTATAAAATAAGCTAAAATTGGAAAATATTATAGAATGTAACATTTGAATTAGTATTTGAAACATATAATTGACGCATTTATTTCATTTCTTTATAATTTTGCAGCCAAAAAGACAAAGAGAACCAAAACTTTTATATTATTTTTAACTAACAGTGAATCTTAAATTATGGGATTTGTTACAAAATTGCAAAAGCCATTAGTATTACTGTTCCTGTTCTGTTTGCTCCCACTCGGAGCGTTGGCTCAGAACATAGTAAAGGGAACAGTAAATGACCAGTCCGGTGAAGCAGTTATCGGAGCTACGGTCAAAGTGAGCGGGAGCCAAAAGGGTGCTATTACCGACCTTAGCGGTAATTTCAGTGTCCAGGCTGCCCCTGATGCTACTCTTACTATTTCATTTGTGGGTTATGAGACCCAGTCTGTTAAGGTTAACGGACGCAACCAGATTTCCATTGTTTTGAAGGAAGACTCCAAACTTATCGATGAGGTTGTTGTAGTAGGTTATGGTGTCCAGAAGAAGAGCGACCTTACAGGTGCCGTGGCTTCCGTCAAGTCTGACGACATCAAGGGACTTTCCACCACAGATGCCGGTGCAGCACTTCAAGGTAAGGCTGCCGGTGTGCAGATTATCAATTCAGGAGGTCCTGGTGAGGCTGCTGACATCCGTATTCGAGGTTATTCGTCAAATAGTGGTAACATCGGTCCGTTGCTCATAGTTGATGGTCTGAAGGTTGACAATATCCAGTATCTCGACCCCTCAATGATTGAGTCTATGGAAGTTCTTAAGGATGCCGCTTCTGCCGCTATTTATGGTGCCCAAGCCGGTAACGGTGTTGTTCTTATCACCACCAAGAGCGGAGCAAAGGGTGGCGGAAAGTCGCAGATTTCATACAGCAGCAAGTTCACTATCCAGTCACTTGGCAAGCGCGCAGAGATTTTCGATGCTCCTGAATATATAGAGTACCACAAATATCTTGGCGACATCACCGACGAGCTGCTTGCTTCCAACAATTACAAGGGACAGAACACCAATTGGTATGACGAGGTGTTTGAGAACTCTCTTGCACATCAGCACAGCATCACCCTGCAGGGCGGCAACCAGAACGGACACTTCCTTGCCAGCCTCAATATTCTTAACAACAATGGTATTGTAAAGGGCGACAAGGATGTTTACAAGCGTCTTACAGGCCAGATTAATGCCGACTACAACATCACTCCGTGGTTGAACATCACTTCTAACACCTCTTTTGAGAAATGGAAGACAAAAGGTGTGACCAAGGGTTATGGCTCACTGCTTAACTCAGTAGTATCTATCGACCCTCTTACACCTGCCTATATCAGCAACTATGACGACCTTGCTCCTCTGATGAAGGCACAGGTGGATGCTGGTGGCCCTGTTCCTACCGACCCTAATCACAATAATGATTGGTATGGTACATCTAAATATATAGAGGATGCCACAGGTAACCCTCTCTACCAGCGTGATCGCCGTGACCAGTATCGCAGTGGTATCAATGTGCGCGGTACTGTTGCCGCCAATCTGACACCCATAAAATGCCTGACCATCACCTCTCGCTTGGGATACCGCATTACACAGAGCAACTATCACAACTATGAGGTGCCCTTCTGGTTGACAACCATGTCAAACAACTCTAAATACACTATCGAGGCACAGACCAACAATGGTCTCTACTATCAGTGGGAAAACTTTGCCAACTTCAACAAGGACTTTGGCAAGCACTCAGTAGGCGCTATGGTCGGTATGTCTTTCACAAAGAACCATTGGGACAACAGCAATATTTCATCTACAGGTGAGAACATCCTTTCTGACTATGCTCCCAACTTCCAGTATATCGACTATCTGCTTGCAGATGCCACCAAGAGTGTGGGCAATGCTCCCAATGATGCCACAGAGCTGTCATATTTCGGACGTTTGTCATACAACTATGACAGCCGCTACTATCTGCAGTTCAACTTCCGTCGTGACGCGTTCGACTCTTCAAAGCTCTCAAAGGATGCCCGCTGGGGTAACTTCCCGTCTATCTCAGCCGGTTGGGCAATCAGCAACGAGAAGTTCTTCCAGAAGGCTGTAAGCCGCGATGCAGTGTCATTCCTGAAACTGCGTGCTTCTTGGGGTAAGAACGGTAATGTGAACATCCTCAACAATTACCGCTATTCCTCATCTATCGCCAAGAACCAGAGTTTCTATCAGTTCAATCCTTCTGTTGGCGACGGTACTCTCACCCTTGGTTCAAAGCCTACAGGACTTGCCAACCCCGACCTGACATGGGAGACATCTGAGCAGCTTGACCTCGGTATCGACGCCCGTTTCCTCAACGACCGTCTGACCTTTGGCTTCGACTGGTACCGTAAGACCACCAAAGACCTTCTCATCGAGATTGCTCCTCTGCCTGAAATTGGTGTGAGCAAGTCTGTAATCAACTCAGGTAAAGTGCTCAACACCGGTGTTGACATCGAACTTGGCTGGAAAGATCATATCGGTGACTTCAAGTATAGCGTAAGTGCCAATTTGTCAACCCTCAAGAATGAGGTTAAGGAAGTGTCAGCAATGGTTAATCGCCTGACTGAAATTGGAATCGACGGATTCAACAACCAACTCAGACCTACATTTGAGGCAGGTTATCCTGTATGGTATTTCCGTGGCTACAAATATGCAGGTGTAGCAGAAGACGGTAGTGCTCAGTATTACGACAAGAACGGTGAGATTACATCAGCTCCCACCGATGAGGACAAGCAGTTCCTCGGTGCCGGTATTCCTAAGTTCACATACGGTATCACCATCAACCTTGAGTACAAGGGATTCGACCTCGCCATCTTCGGAACAGGTGCTTCAGGCAACAAGATTTACAACCTGATGGTTTCTGCCGACCGTCCTCTTATAAATGGAATCAACACATATTGGAGAGATTCTTGGAGAGAAGACCGCACTTCAGCCAAGTATCCCGATATGAAGCGTGTTGCTACCGACTGGATATTCTTCAGCTCAGACGCAGCCGTGTTCAGCGGTTCTTACTTCAAGTTTAAGCAGATTCAGTTGGGCTATACCATTCCCTCAAAGATTACAAGGGCATTTTTCGTCAACAACCTCCGCGTATATATGTCACTCGACGACTTCTTCACCATCACAAGCTATCCCGGTGCTGACCCCGAGACTGCTTCTATGAACAGTGGTGCATCACGTGGATTTGATAATGGTACCTATCCTACATCCAAGAAGATGGTATTCGGTATTAACGTTACATTCTAACTATAAAAACAATAAGAACAATGAAAAAGACATTATATTCAGCCCTCGCTCTTGCAATAGGTGCTATGGCACTGACATCATGCGAGGACAAGCTTGACATCGAGCAGAAGGGTGTCACCTCGATAGAAAACTTCTACAAGACCGATGCCGACGCAGAGGCTGCCCTTGCAGCCGCATACGAAGGATTTATGTGCAATGTGGTGGGACGTCAGCCGGATATGGGCGGTCCTGGCATATACACTCCTTACAAGATTCTGCTCAACATGTGTGGCGACGATGTGCTTTATGCCAGCGGAAACTATGGCGACCACGAGTTCAGCGGTATGCTCAACGAGTTCCGCTATGACGCAGAGGCTGAGGCTCCCAAGTTCCTCTATTCAGGTCTTTACCTCTCGGTATATACCTGCAACCTTGTAACAGATTACTTCAAGGAGGCCGACTCTCCTGTAAAGAAGCGTTGTGTGGCTGAGGCCCGTGTGCTCCGTGCTTATGACTATTTCCTGCTCGCCAACCTATGGAATACACCTCCGTTTGTTGATCACGTGCTTGCAGGTGACGCTCTTCCATATAACTGCGACAAAGATCCCGACAATCCCATGTCTCATGAAGATCTTATTCTATGGATTGCCAAGGAGTGCGAAGAAGCTGCTGCCGACCTCGAAGAGCGCAAAAGCACTGCCGATGTTGACGGTGCAGTACGCGTGACCAAGGGCTTCGCATGGGCTCTCGCAGGAAAGGCTTATCTCTTCGCCGGGAAATATGACCAAGCCAAGGCTAACCTGAAGAAGGTTATCGACTCTGGCAAGTATGCACTTGTGCCTGGCGAACGTTATATGGACAACTTCCATATCGAGGGTGACGGCAACGAGGAGAAAGTGTTTGAAATCAACTTTGAGTATAATGCTGGCAAGAGCGGTTGGAGCGGAATGATCCAGCGTTCGTCATGGATGGAGGCAAATGCCTGGAACTGGCGCGCCGGAAACTTTGTCAAGAACCCTGCCAATGTTTATTGCGGCGGTCTTGACGGATGGGGTGGACTTGGTGTTCCGCAGTGGTTTGGCGACGAGTTCCTTGCCAACGATGGTCATTCATACCGTTTCGATGCCACTCTCAAGCATATTGACGATGCTGTCTATGGTATGGAATATGCTGACGCTACCATCAATGATATGACTTTGGAGCAAAAGAAAGCAAGCACTGATATTGGTATCAAGGACCCCGTCCAGGGACTTTATGGCAACTCGTTCTGGCTCGCATTCAAGCAGATTATCCGCGGTGCCGATACAGGTGGCAGGGCATACGGCGACAATATCCGCCTGAACAACTATCTCATCATGCGTTATGCCGAGGTGCTGCTCAACTATGCCGAGGCTTGCATCCAAACTGGTGATGTCGCTACAGCCAAGACATACATCAATATGATTCAGGAGCGTGCCGGTTCGCAGACAATAAGTGCCTCTGTTGACATGGATGTGCTTAAGAAGGAGAAATCTTACGAGCTTTGGCTCGAGGGCTGCCGCTGGTTTGATGTTATGCGTTGGAAAGACCAAACTGCTATCAGCCGTCTTGAGAAAGTCGGTAGCGATGTGCCTCACCTCTTCGACAAGCTCTTCCGTGCTCCGGCAGCAAGTGACGAGAAGGTGACATGGGAGAATGGCACAGAGGCAGACAGCCGTTTCTACACTGTTTCATCACATGCTGCCAAGGATGCCGGTTTCACCGTTGGTTTCAAGGCTGGCAAGCATGAGTATTTCCCCTTCCCGCAGACCGTGAAGGACAAGAATCCTAACCTTGTGCAGAATCCGGGATGGTAATATGTAATTATTATCCGTTATATGGTTTTAACTGGTAAAAGTTACAATTATTGTAAGTTATATGTACCGAGGCCCTGTTATAAGACAGGGCCTCTTCCTTATTTATCAACAAAGAATTTCGCAAGATGTTTGATATAGTACACAAATTATGAGAATAGATGCATAAAAATAACAATAATTATGGCATGTAACATCTAAAAAAGTATGTGTAACATTTAAGTGCCGTTATTTAATATATTATTCGTATCTTTGCACCGCAAATTAAGAATTTAATTATTATTAGGTATATGGTTTTAACTTGTTAAGTTACAATGATTGTTAGTTATTATGGGTAGAGGCTCTGTCGAGAGACAGGGCCTTATTCTTGGTTGACATACTTTTATAAAAGAAATATCGGAAAATGTTTGGTGAAATGAAATTAAAGTCGTAACTTTGCACTCATAATCAAGAATTCAAAAAATGTCGCGAGTATGAATAAGATTAAGCAACTGCCATACGGAGTGTCTGACTTCGAGTACATAATGAGGGAAAACTACTATTACGTGGATAAGACTATGTATATACCTCAGATAGAGGCTCAACCCAACAACCTTATGTTCATCCGCCCTCGCCGCTTCGGCAAGAGTCTGCTGCTGAGCATGCTCAAGACATACTACGACAAGGCTAAGAAAGACCAGTTTGAGGAAATCTTCGGCTCGCTATGGATAGGCAAGCATCCCACGGAACTTATGGGACGGTATGAGGTTATGCATCTCGATTTCTCGAGGATTGGGGGTACTATCAATGAGTTGGATAAGAAATTCGACAGATACTTGAGCATGCAGCTTGATGACTTTATGGATAAATATCAGGAAGACTATCCTTCGCATTTGGTGGAAAGGTTTTTCAAGTTGGAAGGTGGCAATGAAAAACTGACAATGATTACGACAATAGCCGACAGGTTCCGAATCCCGATGTATCTCATAATCGACGAGTATGACAACTTCACCAATGTAGTGCTGAGCGAGAAGGGAGAGGAAGTGTATCACAAAATGACTCACGCCGAGGGATTCTACCGCGACGTGTTCAAGAAGTTCAAGGGCACGTTCGAGAGGATATTCTTCACGGGTGTAAGCCCTGTCACCCTTGATGACCTTACAAGTGGGTTCAATATCGGATGGAACATATCCACTATATTCTATTTCGACAAGATGCTCGGCTTCTCCACGGAAGAAGTGCGCGAGATGTTCACGTATTATAAAAATGTGGGTACTCTGCCTGCCACTTGCGACATCGAGGCGATGATAGAGGAGATGCGACCATGGTATGACAACTATTGTTTTGCCAAGGAATGTCTCACGGACAATAACCGTGTGTTCAATAGCGACATGGTGTTGTTCTACCTCCGAAATTATGTGATGTACGGGGATTCACCGGAAGTGATGCTCGACCCGAACACCAAGACCGACTACAACAAGCTGAAGAATCTGATACGTCTTGACAAGTTGGACGGCGACCGCAAGGGCATATTGCGCAAAATTGCCGAGGAAGGCGAAATTGTGTCGGAGGTGCTCCCGTCTTTTCCTGCCTACCAGTTGATAAGGCCCCGTATGTTCGTCAGCCTTCTGTTCTATTACGGCATGTTGACAATCAAGGGCACCAAGGGCGCACGCCCCATACTTGCCATACCGAACAACAATGTGAGGATGCAGTATTACAATTTCCTTATGGAGGAATACGACAAGCGGTGCAGCATAGAGGTAAGCGAGCTTCAGGACGGTTTCGACAGTATGGCATTTGACGGCAATTGGCATGATGCCCTGCAATACATGTGCGACTGCTACAAGCAGCTGTCCTCAGTGCGCGATTCTATCGAGGGCGAGCGCAACATCCAGGGTTTCTTTATGGCATATCTTAGTCTGTGCAACTATTATATAACAGCTCCCGAACTGGAGCTGAAACACGGGTATTGCGACTTCTTCCTTCTTCCCAATATGACGCATTACAAGTCGAACCATAGCTATATACTTGAGCTGAAATATATCTCAAAGGCAGATTATACAGAGAAGAAAGCCCAGGAGCAATGGGATAAGGCTGTCGAGCAAATCAACGGCTATGCAGTAGCCCCGAGAGTGGAAGCCTTGCGTCAGGGCACACAGCTGCATAAGATTATTATCCAGTTCTGCGGCTGGGACATGATTAAGATGAGGGAAGTGTAACGTCGAGTGGGAACATAAGGATGGACATTTATGTGGATTATATACCCGAAAGATGTCGTAATCTGTGTTAAAAGTGTTAATTGCGACAGTTTTCTTGCCTAAAAGTTGTCGCAATCGTGTTTTTTTTGTAACTTTGCGACAGATTTCAGTATTTAAACATTCACATTATGAAAGAAAACATCATCGGTAGAGAGACTCAGATAGCTGATTTGGAGACGTATATGGAAAGCGGCAGGTCGGAGTTCATAGCCATCTATGGGCGAAGGCGAGTAGGCAAGACATATCTTGTAAAAGAATTGTTTGAGAGCCGGTTGCTTTTCAGAGTGACAGGCATGGATAATGTGAATACCCAAGGCCAAATGCAAAACTTTTGCCATTCCATAAACATTCAGTTTGGCACAAATCACCAAGCTGCCAACTGGATTGAAGCATTCCATCTCTTGGAAAAGGAGATAGAAAAGAACCAGGACAAGGATGTCAAGATATTGTTCTTTGACGAGTTGCCGTGGTTTGACACACGCGGTTCTGACTTTATCAGTGCTTTGGAGCATTTCTGGAATGATTGGGCCTCGTATCGTCGCGACATAAAGCTCATTACTTGCGGCAGTGCCACGACTTGGATGCTGGACAAAGTGATTAATTCGTGCGGAGGCCTGCATAATCGTGTGACTCATAAGATGCTATTATCACCATTCTCTCTTTATGAGGTGGAAGAATATTTCAAATCACGCGGTTTCTTATATGAGCGTGGGGAAATTATTGACTGTTATATGGCCATGGGTGGAGTGGCATACTATCTGTCACTGTTCAGCAATAGCCAAAGTGTGGCACAGAACATACAAAGACTGTGTTTTACTGCAGGAGGAGAAATGACAGATGAATTTGATAAACTGTTCCGTTCATTATTCAAAAAGGCAGACAATCATGTAGCTATTGTAACTGCCCTTAAGGAAAAAGGTATGGGCATGACCCGCCTTGAACTAATCGAAGCCACAAAACTGCCAAACAACGGCAATTTCTCCCGTTTGCTCAACGAACTTGAACAATGTGAATTCATACGGAGTTTCACTCCCTTTGGCAAGACACAAAAGGACAGGATGTATCAATTGATAGACCCTTTCACACTGTTTTACTTTAGGTTTATGCATCCCAAAACTACATATCTAAACAACCATTGGATAAAGATGCAATCTACACCGAAATGTAAATGTTGGGCCGGATATGCTTTCGAGATAGTGTGTTTGCATCATATCAATCAGATTGTAAAGGCGTTGGGAATCGACGGATGTATCAATATCCCATGCTCATGGGCATATCGTCCCTCGGCTGCAACCATCGCCAATGAGGAGGCTGACGAAGACATAAAACGCGGTGTGCAGATTGACCTGCTAATCGACCGCTCCGACAAAGCAATCACCGTATGTGAAATGAAGTATTCAACCCAAGAGTATGAGATTGACAAGGAGTATGACTCTCATGTCGCCAGAAGAATGCGTATATTCACAAAAGTGACGAAAACCCGCAAGACCATAATTCCCACATACATCACTCCCTACGGACTATATAATAATATGTATAGCCGAAAGATTCCACGCCAGGTGACAGGTGATGACCTGTTCGCCATGGCATGAATTGTCATGGGTTGATGATAACTATTGTCATGTGTTGATGACAGGGTATTGTTATTTGCTCATCCAGGCTGTTTGGATTGTTATGTATAGGCGTTTATGATTTATTGTGAACCCGTGTCCGTTTTGTGTTCTCCATTGCGGAACGTCTATTCCGCAGTGGGGAACAGACGTTCCGCAGTGGAGAACGTATATTCCGCACTGCGGAATATAAAACGCACACGTATTGTGGTATAATTACAACCTGTAGTTTAACTATTTAGGTTGACTACTTATCGTCTTATTCATAAAACAGGTTG
>SAMEA3663208__coassemble_136_pt1 | contig 36535 bp, 29 predicted proteins | sample SAMEA3663208__metabat2_low_PE_010 | metagenome-assembled genome bin SAMEA3663208 (sample SAMEA3663208) | pig gut metagenome | biome: pig gut; feature: pig-associated habitat; material: faeces | place: China | collected 2013
TTTTTGGGCGACATAAATAGCAGTGTTAAACCGAGTATGAAATATTCAGGTTAAAATAATACGTTTTATAAAGAAAAACTGCATAGAATGAGAATAATTCTTGTTCTATCATAAACATAATTCATTTTTTATCAGATAGAAGGAGTAATAATCAGCCTCCAATTACCATTTGCGGCTCGCTGAATATACCCTTTTGTGGTTAATTGTCTTATTTGTTTATTAACAGAAGCCAAATTAACTCCTGTGCTTTCTGATAGCTGTGGAATGGTAATATCTGGATGGGAAAACATCAAGTTGAGCATCTTGCTGGTTGTTTTGGAGCGGAATTTCACCCTCTCTCCGTCAAACCACCACACTCTTTCTGTCCGTAAGTTAGAGTGTTACCTTCAATATGGTTGCTGTTGTAGTTGAAGTCTATGGTAAAACGACGGCTTAGAAGCTCCCTGTCCCTTTCAGAAAGAGGCTGAAGAGCATTCCATCGTTCCATTATCTCGTTTACCTTATCCATATGCTTAATATTTATTTTTTTGCAGAAAAACGCCTTAAAAGGTATATGCCATCTACCTTTATCAACGATTTTATGCAATATTTCTGTGTGCAAAAATAGCAAAAAACACACATACTACCAAAAGATGTTCCTCATTTTTAATAATATTTAGTCAAAAAAATCCGTTTTAAATAGGAAAAATAAGATAACTCCTCTAAATCGCATGTTTTTCATGGGATATAGAGGAGTTATCGTATTATAGCTTAATGTTATTATCCTACACGAGGAGATAGACCATGAGACCGGAGATGACGATGTAGAGGATGGCCCAGGGCATCGACTTCTTGAGTATCTCGCCCTCCTTGCCCTGAAGCGAGCAGGCGGAGGTGGCGATGGCTATGCTCTGCGGAGAGATAATCTTGCCGCCGGTGGCTCCCACCGAGTTGCTGGCTGCAAGCCATTCGGGAGAGACATTGATGTGACCCGCTACCGTGGATTGCATCTTGCCGAAGAGGATGTTGGCTGAGGTATCGCTACCGGTGATGAAGGTGCCGATGCCTCCAACCAATGGGGCAAACAACGGATAGAGCGAACCAGTGGCGGCAGCAAGTCCACCGGCAATCACTGTTATCATTCCGGCATAATCCATCACGGTGGAGAATCCTACAAGACAGATGACCGTTATCAACGTTGCCTTCAGTCCCTTCACAGTCTTCCATAATGTCTTGAAGATTCCGCCGACAGAGGCTCCCTGAATAAGTCCGCCGACGAATGTGCCAAGGAAGAGGAGAACTCCGGCATGGGTGAGCCACGAAATCTTATAGTCGCTTATGCCCTCGACGGGGAAATGGATGGTGGTGACGAGAGCTCCGCTGAGTGCAGAACGCAATGAGGGGAAGAGAGGACTGGTGACTACCACCAACAATAGGATGAGCAGATAGACACTCCACGCATTGAGCAGTTCGCCGACGCTTGACTTGGGTTGTGCGTCTGTTTCCTCCTGCTTCTCGCCCTTGACGAATCGGGCGGCAATGACAATCACGATGATGGAGAGCAAGCTACCGATGATGGCGGGCGACTCGGCTCCCATATACAAGGCGGCGGCATACTGACTGCCTAATGACACGGCTCCCACCACGAGCGAGAGGACGATATTCTTAAGCAGAGCCTCCTTGCGACTGTCTGCCATATATACTATAATAAAAGGTATGATGAACATCAGCGGAGCCAACTGCAACACGATGTTGGCGGCGAGAATGTTGACATCAAGACCTGTCTCGTTGGCAAGCACAATGACAGGCGTACCGATGGCACCGAAGGTGGTGGCGACACTGTTGGCAATTAGACATACCACAGCCGAGAAAATCGGTTTGTAGCCAAGACTGATGAGTATGGCGGCGGGAATAGCCACTGCCGTACCGAATCCAGCCATAGCCTCAAGTATGCCGCCAAAGCCCCATGTCATGAGCAACACCTGGATGCTGCGGTCGGTGGAAATCATTGAGAACTGGCGCTTGATGACCTCCATCTTGCCTGTGAGCAAGAGGGTGTTATAACTGAAGATTGCCATCAGGATGATGACGAGGATGGGCGATATGGCCTTGGTGGCTCCATAGAGGAACGAGAACGACATATCATGGAATGACATGCCAAAGCCAAGGACGGCTATCAATGCTGTGACGACAAGAGTGATGAGACTGCTGCGGTCGCCCGGTTGCTTGAACACTGCCATCAGCAGTATCAGCAATGCGATAGGGATTAACGATAAAAAGATGTCCATAATAATTTGAGTTTTTAAACACAAAGAGACAAAGGAACGAAGTTTTATTTAGATACAAAGACAACAAGCAACTTAAAAGTCGCCACAAAGCCTTGCGGAGGGGAATTCTTTGTGGACTTTGTAAGCAGCTTTGCTGCACATTGTATCTTCAGTCAGCGAAAAAACTTCATTTCTTCGTGTCTTTGTGTTTTATAAAATCCACATGCGAAAATTCAATATTAATTAATAAGAGGTACGAGGAACTTTGCCATACAGTAGCCTCCGCCGATGAGCCATGCGAAGAGGACAGCGGCAAGGACGAAGGGTTTGGCGCCTGCCTTCTTGAATTTTTCGATACTGGTCTCTGCACCCAAGGCTGTCATTGCCATGGTGAGGAGGAAAGTGTCGAACGTGTTGATGAAATCAACGAGACCTGAAGGCAGGAGGTCGAAACTGTTGAAGCAGATGACAACGAGGAAGAGGATGGCAAACCAGGGGATATTGATCTTGCCCTTGCCGCTCTCGGCAGCCATCTCGGGATTGCGACGCATCTGTCGTGCCACATCCCACGTGAGGAAGAGCAAGACAGGCACAAGCATCATCACGCGAATCATCTTGACGATGATGGCACAACTGCTCACCTCGGCTCCCATGGCATTGCCGGCTCCCACAACGTGAGCCACCTCATGGACGGTGCTTCCGGTGAATATTCCCATAGCCTGAGGGTCGAGGTCGAAGATCCCGGCACGATAAAGGGCGGGATAGAGGAACATGGCGGTGGTGCCAAAGATGACCACCGTAGCCACCGACACTGCCGTCTTATAAGGCTTGACACGCAATGCCGACTCTGCACCCAACACCGCTGCCGCACCGCAGATGGCGGAACCGACGGAGGTGAGGAGGGCGATGCCCCTGTCCATCTTCAGAAGGCGACCCACAAAGACACCAATCAAGATGGTGCCCACAACAACAATAGCGTCAATGATAATGGCAGGAAGACCCACTGCCGTGATGTCCTGGAATGTCAACCGGAAACCATAAAGGATGATACCGAAACGCAGCACCCGCTTGGAACAGAACTGTATGCCCGGCACCCACGTCTCGGGCAAATTATTACGAAGACTATTGGCATAAAGCATACCAAGAATGATACCGACAATCATCGGACTGAAGGACATAGCCCTCACCCACTCCATCTCGCCGATATAAAAAGCTGCACACGAAAACAGCACCATGAGCAGCACTCCATGCAGCATACTGCTGCGCGATTCGGAAATATTCATGTTTATGTTATAAATTTAAAGAAGTTAAGGAGATAAGGAGTTAAGGAGTTAAGCCAAATGTATTTGCGCGCTGTTATTCTATGCTCAAAACTAATGGCTTAACTACTTAACTCCCTTTAACTCCTTAACTCCTGATTATTACTTATCCAGAAGGATGTTCATCATCTCGACGGCTGCCTTGGCAACGGATGTACCAGGACCGAAGATGGCGGCTACTCCTGCCTGATAGAGGAAGTCGTAGTCCTGGGCGGGGATGACACCACCGGCGATTACCATGATGTCCTCGCGTCCCAACTTCTTCAACTCGTCGATGAGCTGCGGCACGAGAGTCTTGTGACCTGCGGCAAGTGAGGAGACACCCACGATGTGAACGTCGTTCTCCACAGCCTCGCGGGCAGCCTCGGCAGGAGTCTGGAACAGAGGTCCCATATCCACGTCGAATCCACAGTCGGCATAACCTGTTGCCACTACCTTTGCACCACGGTCGTGACCGTCCTGACCCATCTTGGCAACGAAGATACGCGGACGACGTCCTTCCTTCTCCGCGAACTCCTCAGTGAGCTTGCAAGCCAAATCGAAGTCGCTGTCGTTCTTACTTTCTGATGAATACACGCCTGAAATAGTTCTGATTACTGCCTTGTAACGTCCCACGATTTCCTCGCAGGCGTCACTGATTTCTCCCAATGTACAACGCAACTTGGCGCACTCGATAGCCTGAGCCAACAAGTTGCCTTCGCCTGTGCGGACAATCTCGGTGAGCTTGGCAAGAGCTGCCTTGCAAGCCTCCTCGTCGCGGGCGGCGCGCACCTTGGCAAGACTCTCCTCCTGCTGCTTGCGCACTGCAGTGTTATCCACCTCGAGGATGTCGATGGGATCCTCATGGTCTAGGCGATACTTGTTGGTGCCAACGATGGTCTGAACGCCAGAGTCGATACGGGCCTGAGTGCGTGCAGCAGCCTCCTCGATACGCATCTTGGGCACACCTGTCTCGATAGCCTTGGCCATACCGCCGAGCTTCTCGATTTCCTGGATATGCTCCCAAGCCTTGTGGACGAGTTCGTTGGTGAGGGTCTCAACATAATATGAACCAGCCCATGGGTCGATGTGCTTGCACACCTTGGTCTCGTTCTGGATATAGATCTGAGTGTTACGTGCGATACGTGCGGAGAAGTCGGTAGGCAGGGCGATAGCCTCGTCGAGGGCGTTGGTGTGGAGCGACTGGGTGTGACCCAACACTGCTGCCATAGCCTCGATACAGGTACGACCAACGTTGTTGAACGGGTCCTGCTCGGTGAGCGACCATCCTGATGTCTGAGAGTGAGTACGCAGAGCGAGTGACTTCGGGTTCTTGGCTCCGAAGCTCTTCACAATCTTTGCCCACAACAGACGGCCTGCACGCATCTTGGCAATCTCCATGAAGTGGTTTACGCCGATAGCCCAGAAGAAAGACAGACGGGGAGCGAAAGCGTCAACGTCGATACCGGCGTTCACACCGGCACGCAGATACTCCATACCGTCGGCAAGCGTGTAAGCCAACTCGATGTCTGCGGTAGCACCGGCCTCCTGCATGTGATAACCGGAGATGGAGATTGAGTTGAACTTAGGCATGTTCTGGGATGTATATTCGAAGATGTCGGCAATAATCTTCATTGAGAATGCGGGCGGATAGATATAGGTGTTGCGCACCATGAACTCCTTGAGGATGTCGTTCTGGATAGTACCTGCCATCTCCTCAAGTTTGGCTCCCTGCTCCAATCCTGCCACTATATAGAAGGCGAGGATAGGCAAGACGGCTCCGTTCATTGTCATAGACACTGACATCTTGTTGAGTGGAATACCGTCGAAGAGCACCTTCATGTTCTCCTCGTTACAGATAGACACACCAGCCTTACCAACATCACCCACCACGCGCTCGTTGTCGGGGTCGTAGCCACGGTGTGTGGGGAGGTCGAATGCCACCGACAGACCCTTCTGACCGGAGGCGAGGTTACGGCGATAGAACGCGTTAGACTCCTCGGCAGTGGAGAATCCTGCATACTGGCGGATGGTCCACGGACGGAACGGGTACATCATTGAATACGGACCGCGGAGGAAGGGAGGAATACCGGCAGCGAAGTCGAGGTGCTCCATGCCTTCGAGGTCTTCTTTTGTATATACGGGCTTTACTTCGATATGCTCGGGAGTTTTCCAGTTGGGAGCAATACCGTTAGCCTTCTGCCACTCGGCACCATTCTCATTCTTGATGCCGGCGTAAATATTGATATCTTTAAAATTCTTTCTCATGACTAATGTTTTTTTATCTGAACACAGAGTTTTTTATTAAACACAAAGACACAATGTTTTTGATTGATAACGCAAAGATACAAAGAAACTAAAGTTTTACAAAGAAACAAAGATTCAATTGTTACGGACATAACCATTTATCTTGCGTCTTACACCATTCTTCAGGAAGGGCACATTGAAATTCAAGACGAATCCCATGTGTATTCCAAGTAATTTCATATATGTGACCAACTGTACCTCATAAATGGGTTTAATCTCTTCCACTGCCTTGAGTTCAACAAGGAACACATCTTCGACAATCATATCTACACGAAACATCTTTCCGGTCTCAACCCCTTTGTATATCAAAGGGAAATCAACCTCAGTCTCTACTTTATATCCCATACTTTTCAGTTCAGCCTTAAGACATTCCTGATATACGGATTCCAAAAGTCCCGGTCCCAATTCTTTGTGAACCAAAATTGCCGCCGCAAGAACTTCGTGGCTTAATTTATTAAGCTTGTCAAATTCTTCCTGGGTAAAAGAACTTTGTGACTTTGTTTCTTTGTGTTCCATTATCAAAAACTCTGTTTAAGAATTTAAAATTAGATTCCCAACTTTTGGTTATACTCTTTTAGTGTCTCAAGTACGTTGCACTTCACGTGTACGAAGTTCTCTATGCCGGCAGCCTTCAGGTCGTCCATGCAGGCGGGGGCACCGGCGACGATGAAGAGGGCACGGTTGTTCAGATACTGGAAGGCGGGGATGGCGTATGTGGCATACTCATCATCGCTCGAACAGAGAACAACAACGTCAGCACCGGCAGCGAGAGCTGCATCCACACCCTGCTCAACGGTATCGAAACCGAGGTTGTCGATAATCTTGTATCCGGCGCAAGCGAGGAAGTTAGAGCTGAACTGGGCACGAGCCTGACGCCATGCCAGGTTGCCGATGGTGAGCATGAATGCCGTGGGCACCTTGCCGCTCTCCTCTGTGGCTACGCGCAGATCCTCGAAGTCGGCAGCCAGACGGGTTGAAGAAATCTTCTTGAATGCAGACTCCTCCTTTGAGCAACAGCAGCAGCACTTGGCGGCACGCTTGCCCTCCGACTTCTCGGTGAAGTTGGGGAACTGGTTGGTGCCGAGCAGGAACTCCTTGCGCTTGGCGGCATCACCGTGGCGCTTCTGGTTGGTGGCGTTGATGTCATCCTGCACAGTGCCTGCCTTGGCGGCAGCGAGGAATCCACCCTCCTCCTCAACCTTGAGGAAGAGTTTCCATGCTGCATCGGCGAGAGAGTTTGTCAACTCCTCGATGAAGTAAGAACCGGCAGATGGATCGACAACCTTGTCGAAATGACTCTCCTCCTTGAGCAGGAGCTGCTGGTTGCGTGCGATACGCTCTGAGAAATCCGTCGGCTTCTCGTAGGGGGCGTCGAATGGGCGCACCACGATAGAGTGAACTCCTGCGATGGCGGCACTCATAGTCTCGGTCTGAGAGCGGAGCAAGTTTACATAGCTGTCGAACACTGTCATATTATAAAAAGATGTGGTGGCATTCACACACATCTTGCATGCACAGTCGCACTTAGGCTCATACTGCTTGACAATCTCAGCCCAAAGCAGACGTGCAGCACGGAACTTGGCAATCTCCATGAAGTAGTTCTCGGAGATACCCATGTTGAACTTGATGCGCTTGGCAGCCTCGGTAGCCTCGATGCCAGCCTCGGTGAGCTGGTTCAGATACTCGTTACCCCAAGCCAAGGCATAACCCAATTCCTGCACGATATACGCACCGGCATCGTTGAGGTGAGCCGAGTTGACAGCCACCACGCGATACTTGGGATAATCCTTCAGGGCATTGATGAGATTGGAAGCCTTGGCGATGACAGCCTCGGTGTCCTTACCCTTCATCACGATGCGGTCAATCGGGTCGAAGTCGATGCTACCCACAAGCTTCTCCTTGTCATAGCCCTTCTTGTCGAAGTAGGCGGCAAGAAGCTCAGCCAGTTCAACCGACTTGCAGTTGCATGTAGAGAAGTTAAGCTCTACACATTCGCACTCGATGCCGGAGAGCAGAGTCTCCACGAACTCGGCGCTCACGTCCTCACGGCGCACCTTGAAGCCGAGCGAGTCAACACCCTTGTTGAGGATGTCGAGAGCCTTGGCGTTGGCCTCCTTGGCATCATCCACTACGATGTCCTGACGGACATACCACACGTTGTTGTCTTTCTTATTACCACGCACGAACGGGAACTCGCCAGGCAGGGCGTTGGGAGTCTGAAGACCCTCGATGTCCTCGCGGCGATAGAAAGGCTGCATGTTAAAACCCTCATTGGTTCTCCACACGAGTTTCTTCTCGAAATCGGCACCTTTGAGATCGACCTGAATCTTGTCAAGCCACTCCTGTTTTGAGGGTGCCTGGAACTCGGTGAAGAGTTTTTCTTTGTTTGACATAGTTTTACTTTTATATTTATTATAAGTTTGAACTTTCTGTTATTTAGTCGTTATTTGACGATGCAAAGGTAATTGTTTTTTCTGTTTTTGCGAAAAATATTAGTAGAAAAAGAATAATAATTCGTGAAAAATTCAAAAAATCACGTTTTTTACGAAAATTGTTGCACAAAAATTAGTGTTTGAGCATTTTGTTTTGTAATTTTGCAGCTTGAAATCACGTAATAATATTAAAACTTTATGGAATGGCTAATTAATCTGTTCGTTTCACCCGACTCAGTGGCCCACATCGCATTGCTCTATGCGTTGGTGATAGCCATTGGCGTTTATCTCGGCAAGATAAAGTTTGGCGGCATCGCCTTGGGTGTTACATTCGTGTTGTTCGCGGGAATCCTCGCCGGCCATGTCGGCATGACTGCCCCTACGAACATTCTAACTTTTATTCAGGACTTCGGACTCATTCTGTTCGTATTCATGATTGGTCTTCAGGTCGGTCCAGGTTTCTTTGAGAGCTTCGGCAAGGGCGGCATCACGCTCAACATGCTCTCCGTGGCAACCGTAGTGCTTAACGTGGCGGTGATGTTTGCTTGCTACTTCATCTTCTTCGACACAAGCAATCCCATCAACCTCCCGATGATGGTGGGTACCATGTACGGTGCCGTCACCAACACCCCGGGACTTGGAGCAGCCAACGAGGCCCTAAGCTCGGTGTTCCCCAACGGTGGAGCCCCGCAGATTGCCTCGGGATATGCCTGTGCTTATCCGCTTGGCGTGCTTGGTATCATCGGTGCCACCATCGCCATCCGCTTCATCTGCCGCATCTCGCTCAACGACGAGGAGAAGGCTCTTGAGGAGGCTGACGCTGAGGACACACACGTAAAACCACACCAGATGCACCTGCAGGTGACCAACTCCTACCTTGCAGGACGCACCATCCTGCAGATTCATGACTTCCTCAACCGCGACTTCGTATGCTCGCGCCTGCTGCATGACGGACATGTCACCATCCCCAACCGCGACACTATCCTCGAACTGGGCGACCAGCTCTTCATTGTGTGTGCCGAGGCTGACGCGGAGGCTATCATCGCCTTCATAGGTCCTGAGATACAGGTGGCTTGGGAGAAGACCGACCAGCCGATGGTGTCGAAGCGAATCCTCGTCACCAAGTCGTCAATCAACGGAAAGACTCTCGGACAGATGCATTTCTCATCAGTATATGGTGTCAACGTGACCCGCATCACCCGTCAGGGTATGGACCTCTTCGCCAGCCCACATTTGCCCCTTCAGGTGGGTGACCGTGTGATGGTAGTAGGTCCCGAAGACCTCGTGAACCGTGTTGCCGACGTGCTTGGCAACTCCATCAAGCGTCTCGACGCCCCCAACATTGCCACCATCTTCATCGGCATCCTTGTGGGTATCATCTTCGGTTCACTTCCAATAGCCATTCCCGGTATGCCTGTGCCTCTCAAGCTCGGTATCGCCGGCGGTCCGCTTATCATCGCTATTCTCATCGGTCGCTACGGCTACAAGATCAAGCTCGTGACATACACCACCACGAGTGCCAACATGATGCTGCGCGAGATTGGACTTGTGCTCTTCCTTGCCAGTGTAGGTATAAAGGCCGGAGCGGGATTCTGGGACACCGTGGTGCAGGGAGACGGACTCAAGTATGTATATACCGGTGTTCTCATCACCGTCATACCTATATTAATAATAGGTACGCTCGCGAGATTGAGATATAAGTTCAACTATTACACCATCATGGGTATGATTGCGGGTACATACACCGACCCACCCGCACTTGCATACGCCAACCAGATTTGCTCGAAGGAAGCTCCTGCCATCGGATATTCCACTGTTTATCCGCTGAGCATGTTCCTCCGCATCTTAGCGGCACAGCTGACTATCCTGCTCGCCTGCGGCGCGTAGAAATTAAAATATTAAAGAATTAAAATATTAAAGTCTTATAATAAATCGTATCACAAAATGAACAAATTCGGATTAATGCTCGGCGTATTGCTGGCAGCCTCACCGATTGCCGCTGATGCTCAGATAGAGAACAGCATCAAGATCAATGAGGTGATGACCAACAACAGCGCCAGTTTGAAGGACGAATACGGCCAGAGTGAGGCGTGGATAGAAATTGCCAATGTGTCGCATACGACGTACAACATCCGTGGCATGTATATCACTACCGACCGAAGCGTACTCGATCCGACGATGAGTGTGCCTGAGCGAGTAAAGAGGATGAGCATCATCCCCAACGGGGAGCCTCGTACAAGCCTCTCTGCCCTGCAGCACCTGGTTCTCTTCTGCAACAGCCAGCCCGCCAAGGGCGCTTTGCACCTCACAGCCAAGGTTGACTCTGTCAAACCGGTATGGATTGCTCTTTACAATGGTAATGGCGTTGACCTGCTCGACTCCGTCACAGTGCCCGTGATGGCTGTCAACCAGTCATTCGCGCGTCATGCCGACGGTAGCGCAAAGTGGGAGGTGAAGCCCGCTGACGCTGTCACTCCCGGCATCTCCAACTACATCACCGTAGAGGAGTCGAAGATAGCAAAGCTCAAGCGCGAAGACCCCCACGGCTTCGGTATCACCGTTCTCGCCATGGGTATCGTGTTCTTCTGTCTTGCCCTTCTGTTCGTGTTCTTCACGTTCTTCGGCATGTTCATGCGCCATCAGAACGCAGTGAAGAAGGTGGGCAACGTGCAGCCTATCAAGGCTGGTGTGAAGACAGTGGAGAAGACTATCGAGGTGGCTTCCAAGACCAGCACACTGCTTCAGGACGGCTTGAAGCTCAAGGGTATCGACAAGGAAGTGTATATCGCCGTTATCTCAATGGCCCTCAAGCAGTATCAGGACGATGTTCATGACGTTGAGAGTGGTATCATCACCATCAAGCCAAAGAATACCGACTGGAACCAGGAACTTCCGCAGATGACGCAGTTCCACGAATAAATTCGTGGATATAAAAAAATTAAAGAATTAAAAGATTAAAATAATATGAACAAGTATCAATATAAAGTACAGGGCGTCGATTACGACGTAGAGATAGAAGAAGTGGAGGGCAACCTCGCCAAGGTATCAGTCAACGGCATTCCTTTCGAGGTGGAGCTTAAGCGCCCCATCAACCCCGTCCATGCAATCAAGAAGCCGAAGGTGGCTGCTCCCAAGCCCGCAGCTCCCGCTCCGGCTCCGGCTGCACCACGTCCCGCAGCTCCCGCCGCAGCAGCAGGTGCAGGCAACCCCGTCAAGGCTCCTCTGCCAGGCACAATCAGCTCAATCAGCGTGAAGGTGGGCGACCAGGTTAACGTGGGCGACACTGTTCTCGTGCTTGAGGCTATGAAGATGCAGAACAACATCGAGGCTGAATATGCCGGCACAGTCACATCAATCGTTGTTAATCCGGGCGACTCGGTAATGGAAGGTGCCGTGCTGCTCACAATAGGATAATTTTGGCTTATGGGATTTACAGATTTCATAATTGAGAATTTCAATGAGTTCCTGACCTACACTGGCTTTGCCAATGCCACGGCAGGCAACCTCATTATGATTGTGGTGGGTGCCATACTCATCTACCTTGCAATCAAGAAGGATTTCGAGCCGCTGCTGCTCATCCCCATCGGATTGGGCATCATCCTCGGCAACATCCCCTTCCGTGCCGACGCGGGTCTTGAAATCGGTCTCTACGAAGACAACTCCGTGCTCAACATCTTCTATCAGGGTGTGCGTCAGGGATGGTATCCGCCGTTGGTGTTCCTCGGCATCGGTGCCATGACCGACTTCTCCGCCTTGATCGCCAACCCCAAGTTGGTGCTCATCGGTGCTGCCGCACAGTTTGGTATCTTCGGTGCATATATGGTGGCTCTCGCCTTGGGCTTCGAGCCAAACCAGGCAGCCGGTATCGCCATCATAGGTGGTGCTGACGGTCCTACAGCCATCTTCCTCTCGTCGAAGCTCTGCCCCAACCTCATGGGAGCCATCGCCGTGTGTGCCTATTCATATATGGCACTCGTGCCGCTGATTCAGCCGCCTTTGATGCGTCTGCTCACCACCAAGAAGGAGCGCGTAATCAAGATGAAGCCTGCCCGCGAGGTAAGCCAGACTGAGCGCATCCTCTTCCCCATCATCGGATTGCTGCTCACCACGTTCATCGTGCCTTCGGGTCTGCCTCTGCTCGGTATGCTCTTCTTCGGCAACCTGCTTAAGGAGTCAGGCAAGACCACCCGTCTCGCCAAGACTGCCGGTTCAGCCCTCAACGACATCATCGTGATGCTTTTGGGTCTAACCGTAGGTTGCTCAACCCAGGCAAGCGAGTTCCTCACCTTGAACACACTGTTCATCTTCGTTGTCGGTGCCTGCGCCTTCATGGTTGCCACAGCCAGCGGTGTATGTTTCGTTAAGTTGATGAACCTCTTCCTGCCAAAGGACAAGAAGCTCAATCCGCTCATCGGTAATGCCGGCGTGTCAGCCGTGCCCATGAGTGCGAGAATCAGTAATAACCTCGGATTGGAATACGACCGCCACAACTTCCTTCTCATGCACGCAATGGGTCCGAACGTTGCCGGTGTAATCGGCTCGGCAGTAGCAGCCGGAGCGTTGCTTGGATTCCTGTCATAGTAAATGAAGAGTGAAGAATGAAGAATGAAGAATAAGATAAACGCAGATTATGCGCAGCCTATTCTTCATTCTTCATTCTTCATTCTTCATTAAAAAAAATAATATGTCACCAAGAATAGCCATCATCGACCCAAACACTCTTGCAACCATCGGCTTGAAGACTATATTGCAGGAAATAATGCCCATCATACAGGTGGACATATATGGGTCGTTTGCCGAACTTCTGGCAAATAATCCCGACCAGTATTTCCACTATTTCGTGGCAATGAACATCGTGTTGGAGCATCGTTCCTTCTTCCTCGAAAGACGCAACAAAACCATTGTTCTCACCCTCGGTCTTGACAATGCCACCACCCTAAGCGATTTCCATTCCTTGTGTGTCAACGTTCCCGAGAAGCAGCTTGTGAAATCATTGCTCGCCCTTGAGCAGCATGCCCATGCCAACGGCCGCAATCTGCCTCCCGTTCAGCGTCAACAGACCAATCCCCTCTCCGACCGCGAGATTGAGGTGTTGTCGCTCGTGGCACAAGGACATATCAACAAGGAGATAGCCGACATGCTCAACATAAGCCTGCCAACCGTGGTGAGCCACCGCAAGAATATCACCGAAAAACTTGGGATGAAAAGCATATCCGCATTAACCATCTATGCCGTGATGCACGGATACGTGGACATAAATAAAATATAATGAAGAATATGTTAAATTAAGAATGAAGAATATTTTAAATGAAGAATGAAGAATGAGATAAACGCGGATAATGCGCAGCCTATTCTTCATTCTTCATTCTTCACTCTTCATTTTCAAAAAAAGAGCCGATACCCGGGCTCGAACCGGGGACCTATTCATTACGAATGAATTGCTCTACCAACTGAGCCATATCGGCGTTCCCTTATGAAATGCGGATGCAAAGGTACAAATATTTTTCCATTCCCACAAATAATTCACATATATTTTTAAGAAATTTCACATTTATCTCAATATGAATAACAGTTTAACTCGATATTTTGTTAAAACACAAAGAGACGCAGTCTTTTATTTAAACACAAAGACACTAAGGTGACAAAGGTTTTCTTTAGATACAAAGGTGACAAGCGACTTAAAAGTCGCCACAAAGCCTTACGGATGGAAACTTTGTGGACTTTGTAAGCAGCTTTGCTGCTCTTTGTATCTTCCGTATGCGAAAAAATCTTTATACCTTTGTGTCTTTGTGTTAAAACAAAAAAAACTCCGTACCCCTTGTGTTCAATACAAAAAATAATATAAACATGATTAAGCATTTATCAGAAAAGCTGCAGTTGCCGTTGCGCAATGTGCAGAACACTATCGAACTCCTCGACGAGGGTTGCACCATACCCTTTATAGCCCGCTACCGCAAGGAGCGCACCGGCTCACTCGACGAGGTGCAAATTGCAGCCATCAGCGACTTGGCTGCCAAATGGCGCGAACTGGAAAAGCGCAAGGAAACAATCCTTAAGACCATCACCGAACAGGGGAAGATGACTCCCGAACTGGAGAAGCGTATTGCCGAGTGCGACAACGCCGAGACACTCGAGGACATATACCTGCCGTTCAAGCCAAAGCGACGCACAAAAGCCCAGATTGCACGCGAACAGGGACTCGAACCGCTTGCCACTCTCATAATGCTCGGACGTGAGCAACGCCCCGAGGAAGCAGCCAAGCGGTTTGTCAAGGGCGAGGTCAAGTCTTCCGCCGATGCCATACAGGGCGCACAGTATATCATTGCAGAGGTGGTGAGCGAGGACGAACGCTCTCGACAAACCGTAAGAAAACAGTTTGAGCGCGATGCCGTAATCACCTCCAAGGTAGTGAAAGCTAAGGCGGAAACCGAGGAGGCTACCAAGTACAAGGACTACTTCGACTGGCAGGAACCGCTGCGCCGCTGCCCCTCCCATCGTATGCTTGCCATGCGCCGTGGCGAGGCTGAGGGCATATTGCGAGTGAGCATCTCTACCGACGATGACGAGTGCATTGAGCGATTGAAGCGCAACAACGTCAGATGTCAGGGACGTTGCGCCACCCTCTATCGCGAGGCAGTGGAGGACGGATACAAGCGACTTATACAACCGTCCATCGAGAACGAGTTTGCCGCACGTGGCAAGGAGAAGGCTGAGGAAGAGGCTATACGTGTCTTTGCCGACAACCTGCGCCAGTTGCTTATGTCGGCTCCATTGGGACAGAAGCGTGTGATGGGTGTTGACCCAGGATTCCGCACCGGTTGTAAGATTGTGTGTCTCGATGCCCAGGGCAACCTGCTGCATCACGAGGCCATCTTCCCGCATCCGCCCGTGTCAAAACGTACCCAAGCAGCTACCACAATAGAGCATCTCGTGGAGAAATACGGTATTGAGGCTATGGCTATAGGCAACGGAACGGCAAGTCGCGAGACCGCCGCCTTTATGAAATCACTGCATTTCAAGCATGAGGTGAAACAGTTTGTAGTCAGCGAGGACGGAGCGTCGGTATATTCCGCCTCGAAGACAGCCCGCGAGGAGTTTCCCGACGAGGATGTAACAGTGAGGGGAGCCGTGAGCATCGGAAGGCGACTGATGGACCCGCTTGCCGAACTCGTCAAGATTGACCCCAAGAGCATCGGTGTAGGACAATATCAGCATGATGTTGACCAGACAAAGCTCAAGAAGTCGCTCGACCTCACCGTGGAGAGTTGCGTCAACTCCGTAGGCGTCGATTTGAATACCGCCAGCCAGCATCTCCTGACCTACGTCAGCGGACTTGGTCCCACCCTCGCAAAGAACATCGTGGAATATCGCCGCTGCAACGGTGCATTCACGTCGCGCAGCCAACTGCTGAAGGTGCCTCGTCTAGGCGCATCAGCCTATCAACAGTGTGCAGGATTCTTGAGAATATCCGGGGCAAAGAACCCACTCGACAACAGTGCCGTTCATCCTGAGTCATATAAGATTGTTGAGACTATGGCGCGCGACAACAAATGCACAGTAGCCCAGCTCATCGCCGACGCCTCCCTTCGCAAGAGCATCGACCTCAAGCGTTATGTCTCTGAAGAAGTGGGCATCCCCACCCTCACCGACATCATGAACGAGTTGGAGAAACCTGGTCGCGACCCGCGCAATCAGATCGAGGAATTTGAGTTTGCCGCCGGTATTGAGAGCATAAATGATCTCTCGGAGGGCATGGTATTACCGGGAATAGTCACCAATATCACCCAATTTGGTGCCTTCGTGGATATTGGTGTGCATCAAGACGGCCTTGTCCACATCTCCCAGTTGGCCGACAAATACGTCAGCAATCCCGGGGATGTGGTAAAGCTCCACCAGCACGTCACCGTCAAGGTTACAGAAGTTGACATTCGTCGCAACCGCATTTCCCTGACGATGCGAGGGGTGTAATATATGACTTAAGTTTCGCAAGCATATTATTGAACACAAAGGCACAAAGATACAATGTTATTTATCGATAACGAAAGATACAAAGAGCAGCAAAGCTGCTTTTAACAAAGTCCACAAAGCTTCCCATCCGTAAGGCTTTGTGGCGACGTATCATGTCGCTTGTTTTCTTTGTTTCTATAAAAGACTTTGTTTCTTAGTGCCTTTGTGTTTATATTAAACATCTCCGTGTCTCTGTGTTCCATAATTAGCGAGGGAGTCTAATTTACCACGCGATTACACAGATATTACAATTGTATAAAAATTAACCATTTGGTTTTACCATCTACGTTGCTCCAAGCATCATCCTTCTTAACTTTTATTATATTTATTCGAAGGATGAACGAAGGAACAACGGAGGATTAACGAAGGATGAACGGAAGATGAACCTCTTTTTTACTCAAAAAATAGGTCAAACACACAGAATTTAAATACATTATTTAACACAAGAAAATAAAAACAAGAGCTATAATTTAAGTATTTTAAGATTTACCAGTCCTAATATGATACTCGCTCTCTTTTTTATCAAAACACTGCATTTATACATCTAACTTACATGTTATCTGTGTATTAACTGATTCAAACACTACACCAACACTACATAAACACTACACTAACATTACATCTTGATTTTGGTAGTAATTATTTACAAGCCTATCAATTTATAGATGAGTAGTCTATATGTAGTGTTAGTGCAGTGTCTGTGTAGTGTTGAAAAGACTTAAGCCTCAGCAATTCAGTTCATTATCCATGAAAATGCAGTGTTTCGCAAAAAAAGAAAGCGTTTATCAATATTTAACTTGTTTGAGCATAAGAATTTATTGAAAGTATATGTTAAAATCCATATTAAGGATGGATTGTTTCAGAGGATTCGTGGTTTTTCTCATAAAAAAACATAAAAAGCAAAGCGTTTGCATTGTATTATGGAATAGATTGTATTCCTGCCGCAGGATGTCATCAACGAATTCTCATGAGTCTATTTACTGGCATTCCCATGAAATATAGCTCTTAAATAGAAAAAAATAAAAGGGTCAGAGTGACAGGTACGTTGGTTCATTATTTTATTGCGAACCAGGTGGACCTGTCCCTGTGATTCCAGAATTAATGAAGCATGGCAAAACACAAGAAAAAAAGCAATATGAATAGAATGTAATTATTCCCTTTTATATAGCTTCATTTACGATAAAGATTATTAACCTTGCGCCACTAAGAATAATAACATGGTGGCGTTAAGGTTAATAATCTTATCAGATGATGAAAGCCCTCACTGCATAAAGGGGAATGTTTGTCATCCAGTCTTGTTCTTTATAGCCCTTCATGGAGAAGCGGAAGCCATGGAGGTTGTAATCCTTGAAATCATGGGTGATACATGCAGCAAGAGATTTTGACTTCACGTTCTCCTCAGCCTTCACTTCTATAGGATATACGGCAGTGTCCTTCTGCACAACGAAGTCCAGCTCCTGGGTGGAATTGTCCTTGCTGTAATAATATGTCGGGCGGTCGGGAATAGTGGCTATTTGCTGCAATACATAGTTTTCGGTGAATGCCCCTTTGTACTCACTGAAGATATTGTCACCGATGAGTATGCTCGCTGCTGGAGCATCAGTCATGGCTCCCAACAATCCAACATCAAGCAGATACAGTTTGAATGCGTTTGAATCAGAATAAAAGCGCAATGGCACTTTCAGGTCGCGCACCCTGTTGACCTTATACACCAGCCCTGCATCTACAAGCCATTGAATGGCAATCTCAAAATCTTTTGCACGTGCGCCCTTTCTCACCGCCCCATAGATGAATTTCTTGTTTTCACGGGCCAACTGCTCCGGCACCGATTGCCACACCATCCTCACTCTCTGAGTCTCCGAGGAGGTATGCTTGGCAATGTCAGCTTCGTATGCCGCCAGGATATTCTTCTGTATGGTGCGTACAGCTATGAGGTCTTTCGACTCGCAATATGTCCTTACGGCTTCGGGCATGCCGCCCGTGAAGTAGTACTGACGCAACAGGTCGATGAACTTCGATGCAAACACGTCAGTAAGCTGATGGTCATCAGAATGGAGTATATCGACGAGCTGCTCTTCGCCCATAGCATCGAGAAATTCCTCGAACGACATGGGATAGAGGTGCATTATATCCACCTTGCCTACAGGAAACGATTCCCCCTGCAAATTCATCACGCCGAGCAGAGAACCTGCTACAATGATGTGAATATCAGGGCGGTTTTCGTAGAAGTATTTAAGTGTGGAGATGACGGGTGGAATTTCCTGTATCTCGTCAAGGAAAATGAGAGTCTTCCCAGGAATGATAGTCTTGTGTGACATGGAGGATAATCCCACCAATATCCTGTTGATGTCGGCATTGCCGCTGAACAGGATTCTGGCGAGGTCATTCTTATAGCAGTTAACATACACAAGACTGTCGTACTCATGTTCGCCAAACTCCTTGATGATATATGTCTTGCCCACTTGCCGTGCGCCATACATCATAAGAGGCTTGCGTGTCTCCGACTGCTTCCATTTTTTCAGTTCATCATATATAAATCTATTCATACTCTACACTTTTATGAGGGAATAATTGTCCAGCTACCTCATTTTTATGAGGGAATAATTGGTATATCACCACACTTTTATGAGGGAATGACGGTACAAAAATACAAATAAAAGATAAGGAATGCAAGATTAGCATTGGAAATCTTGCATTCCTTATCCTTTTTTAACGAAGTTTTTTAGTTATTGGCTATTTCAGTGGGTGAATTTAACCAATATACAGCATTTCTGCGTTAAGTTTAATGTTCCACCAGTTCCGCAAGGCTGGTGGTGGTGGTGGAAAATGAATACTATTTCCCATCCGTAAGTGTATATAATTATATAGTTACGGATGAGTTATTTTAATATAATTCTGCCGCAACTATGTTAAAAAACTATATTACGGATGAATAATCCTTTGTTGTCTTCAGAAAAAAATGTATCTTTGCATAAGATAAGCTGCATCTCGGCATAACACTCAAGCAAGCTTGGTGATTCTGCTCTCGATTTGCATTATCTTTGCACTTGATAATCAAATAAATCACATAATTCGATATATGAGTATTATGAACAACAAAGGCAATGGTATCATAGGCAGAAAAAATGAACAGGACACACTTCGTTATATAATGGAAGAAAAAGAGGCGAAGATGGTGGCGGTGTATGGACGCAGACGAGTTGGCAAGACCTTTCTTGTCCGCCGGTTCTTTAATGACCAGTTCGATTTCTATTTCACTGGAAGTTTTGAGACGCCGGCAAGCATACAACTGGCACTGTTTGCCAGTCAGCTGCGCCAATATTCCGGAGAGGAAGTTCCTGTACCCAAGTCATGGTTTGATGCATTTGAATTGTTGCGTGATTATCTCGAAAAAATCGACAAGCCACGTATAGTGGTGTTCTTTGACGAGTTGCCATGGATGGACACACCGAAGTCAAACTTCATCCAGGCATTCAGCTACTTCTGGAACTCTTGGGCATCAGCTCGTTGGGGAATGAAAATGATTATCTGCGGTTCTGCCACATCATGGATGATAGATAAGATAATAGGTGACACGGGCGGACTTTATGGCCGTTGCTCACGCACCATATATCTTGCGCCATTTTGCCTTGGTGAAGTGGAGCATTTCCTGAAAGAGGCAAAGGGTATTGTATGGAATCGCTATCAGATACTCGAAGCGTATATGATAATGGGAGGCATACCTTATTATTTGGATATGCTCGATCGCAACAAGACTTTCAGCCAGAACATCGACTCACTGTTTTTTGCCCACGGAGCACCTCTTATGACAGAATATGACTTTTGGTTTCGTTCTCTTTTCAAGTCATCGGCTATTTACAGGCAGGTTGTTGAGGCTATCGCCTCTAAGTCGAAGGGACTGACCCTAAAGGAGATAAAGGAGTCATTGGGAAATATCGGTGACGGTGGAGGGCTGAGCATTGTTCTTGACAACCTATGCAAATGTGATTTCATCCGGCGTTATTATGCCTTTGGCAAAAAGGAGCGTGGAGCGGTGTATCAACTCACTGATATGTTTACACTCTTCCACACAAAGTTTATTCGCCGTGACGAAGGGCTTGACCAGCATTTCTGGTCAAATATCAAAGACGCCCAACATAACGCATGGGCGGGATATGCCTTTGAGCAAGTTTGCCTGCATCATCTTTCACAGATACGTCGAGCCTTGGGCATATCGGGGGTGCTTACCTCCGTCAGTGCGTGGTCGTGCAAGCGACAGACTGACAGAGATGGAACCGAGTGGGATGGTGCCCAGATAGACCTTGTACTGGAAAGAGCCGACAAGGTCATCGACTTGTGCGAGATGAAATACAGCCAGTCGGAGTTCGCAGTGACTGCCGACTACGAGCGTCATTTGCGCGAGCGCACAGCCACATTCCGTCATTTCACCAAGACAAGGCATGCCTTGCACAATGTTCTTGTCACGACATACGGCCTACGCCATGGAATGTATTCCGGCATCTTCCAATCAACAGTAACAATGGACGCACTGTTTGAAGAGATAATCTGCCCATATTAATCTACATCTATTCACAAAAGGCAAAGAATGGAACGGGCGTTTCTTCTGATTTGCTGGCATGAAGAGTTTGTGTCAGAACAGAAATGTATGCCGGCTGTTGCGCTCTTTTTGCAACAGTTCGTCATTCATGCGGTTTATCGCCACACGGAAGAAGAAGGCAATGAGATATTCGTCGGTTCCTTCCTCGCGTATCTGCTTCAGGGACATAATATAATCCTGGCGATCGGACTTGCGGATAATGACTATCGGATGGCCCGCCCTCATGAGTATGAAGTTTGACATCAACCTTCCCGTCCTGCCATTTCCGTCGCGGAAAGGATGTAAAAACTCAAAATAGCCATGGAAACGGGCTGCCACTATCATCGGATGAACACCATCCTCAATGGCACGCTCAGTGGATGCCATCAACAACGGCACCCTCGCAACCAACGCATTGTGATCTCCAAAAACAGTGTCTCCTGCCACCATGTCTTCAATGGTATATTCTCCGGCAACGGCATCAGGAGCCTTGTATGACAACGTATGCTCAGTCACAAGGCGATTGACCTCCTTCAGCAATGTCTCGTCAAAAGGATGGTTGAGATGGGAAACAACATAGTCGTATGCCCTGAAATGGTCAGCCATCTCAGCACATTCGAGCAACGACCTGCCCACAGGCACCATTGCCATACCATGTTCACGAAGAATGCGAGTGTCATCTACTGTAAACGAGTTGCCCTCGATAGCACACGAGTGTGCCGAAAAAAGAATCTCGTTATAGTCCATCCAGTCGCGTGGGTTCATTTTCTCAGCCACTTTCTTCTGATACACCTCGCGCACTCTTTCGTATTCCTCAATCTCTTTTTCAAACATGCTTGCAAAGATATGCATTATTCTCTTTCTCTGCAAGCGTTTATCAAAATTTAACTTGTTTTGCCATAAGAATTTATTGAAAGTTATAGTGGAGCCTCTTCTTTTTTGCTCATAAATAGAAAAAAAAAGGAATTGTTTTGGCGTTCGAATAAGAATGCGTATCTTTGCAAAGTAAAACAAGAAATTTGGATTATGACGGCGCAACCGACAAACCCTGTGGGGAGGATGTGCGGATATAGGAGTTCATCAAGACGGCCTTGTCCACATCTCCCAATTGGCCGACAAATACGTCAGCAATTCTGGAGATGTGGTCAAGCTGCATCAGCACGTAACAGTAAAAGTCACTGAAGTTGACACTCGTCGCAACCGCATATCACTTACGATGCGAGGGGTATAAATATATGATAAAAACAGAGACACGGAGGCACAGAAAAAGAACTCTATGCCTCCGTGTGAAATTATTATCGAATTACTTTCTTTCCGTTGACAATACTAATGCCCTTGAAACCATTTTTCACACTTCTGCCAAGAAGGTCGTAGGCAGCAGATGTGTTTTTGGGGGCTGATATAGAAGAGATGGCTGTGTTGATACCCTTTACAACCTTGAACTCGTCGAGATATGCACGCTGCTTACTGTCTTCAGAGGAAACGGTGGAGAACTTGAGGCTAATGTTGCCTATTGCCTCGGTGATTACCACTGAATAAGACTGAGCAGAAAGTTTTGTCTTGCCAGCTACACTCTCGCGGAGATTGATTGAAATCTTCTGTGCAGTCTGGTCGCGGTAGGTGAGTTTACCCTCGCCTACCACCTCTACATACAATGTAACTTCGTCAGCCAACTGAGCAGCGGCATTGAATGTAAGTGTGGCTGAACCACCATCCACAACAAAGGCTGGAGTGGTGATTTCACCGCTTTTCTTCTTTGTGGCGATGCGCACGCACTTATTGCAGATACCTACCTTAACGAAGTCACCCCATCCCTCCTTATTGTCGAGAGCTTCAGCCGAGGTGAGATCTTCGGCTCCTACTTCAACACCTGCATCAGCATCGTTGTCAAAGTATCCATCATTACCGCCTTGTCCCGTGAGTCCATCGAATGACTCATAGAACAATACTGTGTTCTCATTCTGAGCCTGCACTGAGGCGGGCACTGCCAATGCCACTGCAAGGGCAATGGCAAGATTTCTCATCGCGTAAATCTTTCTCATAATCATTTGTGTTTTATAAAATTAATATTACCATACGATTTTCTCTGATGTAGTGGCATTGTTGTTGGTAGTGCCCTGGGTGCGCGATATCATATACCACTCACCCGTACCGTCGGGCTTTCTGCCATAGGCTTCTCCAGTGGTATCGCCATTGTATTTGGGGTCGGTCTCGTCCCACACCTTGCCCATTGCAATACTTGGGTTGATGAAAATGTCAACCACCGAACCATCGGGACCAAGCAATTCGAATTGTACAGATTTCTTTGCCGAAAGACCAGCCGAGAATCCTAATGAATAGTCGGTTTGGTCGGAGTGCAGCATAAGGAATCCACCAGCAGCAATCTTAGTTCCAGCTGGAGCTTCATACACCATCTCATCGCCATTCTTGCGCAGTTTCATCCCTGAGATGTCAACTGCCTGTGCGGATGTGTTGTAGAGTTCAATAAACTTCGGTTTGTTGCCGTCGAGTTCATTGAGCCTTATGGCTCTGAAGTCAGCTGTATCTTCAGGCTTATCCTCGGGCTTGTCCTGTGGATTGTCCTCGGGCTTTTCATCTGGCTTCACCATTTCTGCCTCCCACTGCGGTTCCTCATCTGTCTTGCATCCTGCAAGCGACAGTACAGCGAGGCATAATACTGAAATATAAAATATGTTTCTTCTCATAACATTTTTACCTTATTTCTAATTTATTAAAAGGATATTAGCGTTCTCATTTGGAATACGCTAAAGTCGATGCCGTCAGGGCGTACATCTTTCAGGGCTTTTCCTGCTGAGGTAATCTGTCCCTTGGAGTCAGCATATTTGTCGTTGTTCATGAATGTGTAGTTGAGACCTATCACGATGTTGCTGAAGGGATACCAGTTGAGCGATGCCGACCATGCCGTGGCCTTACCACCAGTGATATATGCGCGCTCATCGTGCCAGTCGTTCATATTGATGTTGCTCACTCTCGCGGCAATCTCTAAATTGCCACCCTGGCGACGTGTCTTCATCGGTCCGAACTCTGCATCATCGGGACTATACTGGCGGTTTTCACCTAATATCATATATGAAGCCTGTGCATACCATCCGTTGAGCTGGGCGTTCTTGAGGTCGGTCTTCACATTCTTTGTCTCGTATGTATATCGGGATATTGTGTTGAAAATATATTCGCCGTATGCCAGGAACTTTCTGTAACGGAATCCCAACTCCCATCCAAGCGTGATATAGTTGTTGACGTTCTGAATTTCAGTCTGCACAAAACGTCGGTGATCCACCCTGCTCTCCGGCAATGTACGGAAGAGCACCATTGGGTCACTGCTACCCTCGTGCGAAGGAGTCTGATAGTTGACATATTCTCCTATGTGGATAGTCATATCGTCATTATTTACAGGACTCAATGCTGCCCTTGCAGCAATTGCATAACCGTCATTACCACGGTTGCGCTCCTTCTGCAATATATCCACACTACGTCCGAAGGCTCCGGCTGAAGCCCACCAGCCTTTGCCCCATCCTGTTCCGGCAATACCCAATCGTCTGCCGTCGGCAAACGCCTCAACCGGCATTGGTCGCTCGGCTGACATAAGATACTTGGAACTGGTCACACGTTCCATACTCATCGGCACCTTGAAGTTACCCATCTTCACATTCCAATGCTCATTAAACCTATAACCCATGAACATGTCCTTGATTTCCACCTCGTTGTTGGCAAAGTCAACATCGAGTTCGGCAAACCACTTCTTATACAGTGTTGCCTTGATACCGAAGCGTGCGCGACGGATTATCGTACCATTACTAAACCTGAACTGTCCGTCGTCCTCCTCCAAGTCCTTGTTGGTCTTCGACGTCAGTCCGTCAACACTCTCCGTGGGTGAATACACCGCCGACTCAATGTTAATGCGGTTGTCAAACCACAGATGGAAGTTGTCATCCTTGCTGCGCAGGTGGAGTTTACCCTTGTCAAAGTAAACCTCGGCAGGCGTTTTCTCCTGTGCCCCGGCAGCCATTCCCAACATTAGGCAAGAGCCTAACAACAATAATTTTGCCTTTTGCATTTTATCGATATTAAGTTTTTCGGCTGCAAAGGTACGGCGGCTATATTACCATGTGATTACACCGATATTATAATTGTGTAAAATCAGATTTATGTCCCGGCACTATCATCATAAAGACATAGCCAATGGCAAATGCTATGCACCACTCCACTTGAAGTATGGAAAAAGAGAGCTGGGCGCATAGCATCGCCACGCCTAATACTATGCCGACAAATCCTCCGAATGTCATCCACTTGTTCTTAAGTAGCATACCTGACATCGTGCTTGCAAGACCTGGAGCAAGAAGACCAAGGATAAAAAGCGCCACCCACATCGTGGTGTGATATACGACAAAGAAATATCCGCATACGATTGTGGCAATGATAAATATCACTCCTACCATTCCCCATATACGGTTGACGATACCGGCAGCAATGCCATTCTCATCCTTTGTCTTAACCCTGTCCATCACAAATCCTTGTACACAAGCCCCCAACACCGGCACTAATGCATAGAATATACTCATTCGGGCATCATGTGTGTATTTAACCAACACATATACCAACAGCGATACCGCCACACAGATATAACCCCACACCAACAGCAAACGTCTGCTGCCTAAATTGTTTGTCTTTTCTTTTGTATTCATAACTTTTTCGTATTAATGTTTTTCTTTAACTCATCCCAATCATAATAAGGAGCGCATGAGCTTTCTATTGGCAGTTGTATTTCTCTTTCATTATGCAGAAACTTGACAATCACACGTCCTTTATCATTCTTATAAAACACCATTATCAAATTAGCACCCATAGGTATTATCTTGTCCATCCTGTGTTCGTCGTGAAAGAGTCCCAATAATGTCAGCAATCGATAAAGACTCGTGTCATGTCCAAAACGAAGGGTGGCAGAATACTTCCCATCGGCTATAGCCTCATCGGCCGACTGCACAATATTCTGCCATAATGACAATGCAGACATTGCCGGTATATCACCACTGATTTCATTAGTAGTGTTGCATATCCACATTTTTATATTATTTGCATCATACACGGCACGCATTTCCTGAGGGGTGAATATATCATACAATGATACACCACAAGTGGTGTTCTGAATATCAGAAGCAATACAATGCAATTCACTTAATAAATCCATGGGGGCTTTCACTATGGACGTATCTTTGAACAATGACGAAACAAAACGTCCAGGATTAATTTCTATCACTCTCGGGATATGGGCAATAAGCGAATCTTCCTGAGGTGAACTATATGCTATATACGACATGTATCTCCTGTTGGATTCTGCGGTAATATCCATTTGTGGATTTAATGATTTGAGACGCAACAAGAAAGCATTCATACTCATAACACACCTTCCCACTATGCTCGAACGGGCTGAAATACTGACATTGCCATCCAGCACATTATGCCATCTGCGAAACATGCGTTCTGCAATCCCCTCTTGTTGTTGAGTTCCGATTTTAGTCAAATCCCCTCCCCTGCCTTTTGCATCCTCCCAAATAAGTAGCAGTCTTCTACGCACGTCTTTACCAAGAGAGGTAAGGGCGGAAGTGTCGGAAAACTGTTCTATCACGTTCTCATATCTTTCATCCGAAGGCAACCACCTCGAACCATGCCTTCCGAAATGTGAGATATAAAAAGGACGAAAACCTTTGGGGACTTGTGTCTCAACTATTGTAGAATCATAATGATAGGAATAATATATTCCTCCCATCTGCTCATAAGTAATGGTGTCACCACCATAGGCTTTAACACCTATTGATGATAACACCACCGAGAGAATAAGTATGGATCTAAAAATATACATAAAGCTCTAATAACCTTTGTTCTGTTGCCAGTTGGTATTTTCGTTCAGCACACTTTGAGGTACGGGGAATAATCTTCGCGTCTTGTCAAACTGTGCGTTAGGGAATCCTTTTTTGTGGAATCCGTATTCATTCTCAAATGTGCCGAACCTAATCATGTCATTGCGACGCCAGTTTTCATCGAAGAACTCCCTGCCACGTTCGTCCAGCAACTCCTGCAGAGACGGTGTATGATCTACTTCGGGTGCATGCACATACTTTCTTATCTGGTTAATCAATGTTTGAGGGGTATCACCATTTGTTGCATTGGCACCTCTAAGTATTGCTTCGGCCTTTGTCAGAATAATATCTGCAAATCGGAAGATAGGCACATCATTACTTTGGTTCCTGCCGTAGGCTGAATACTCGTTAGGGTTGGGATAGAATTTTATCGAACGCCATCCCTGTCTCCACCCTGTTGCGTCAGCACCGGCATTAAGTTGTTCATCACCACCTTCTTTTAAGGTAATCGTCTTTGTGAATTCCAGTTGTTGGTCTTTGTACATATAAGGTTCTGTCGTTTCATCCCCCGTAAGAGGGTCATGCACAAATACCTTTCCGCCAAGCACTGCCTTGTTGCGGTCGTCACCGTCAAGTGAAAACAAGTTGGCAAACTCAGGATTCATTGCCATTATACCCGCACAAGAGTTCTTCATTTTTCCTCCATAATATCCTACGGGAGAACCACTGTCAATCTTTCGGAACGAACGGTAACGCCCATATACCAATCCCTGTGCACTCACGCAGTCATAAGGCATTGCATAAATAAAGTCGGCAATATGAACACCATTATTATATAGGAACTTCTTGCGGTATTCATCGTCAAGGTTAAACTTTCCGCTGGCAATGATTTCGTCACAGTATCTTACGCAGTCATTAAGTTTGGCATTCGTTGTTGTTGATGCATCATATTTAGTGATATCATCACATGTATATACACCCCAATTGATATAGAGCTTTACGAGTAGAGCCTCAGCCATCCACTTATTTGGCTTGCCGTATGTTGCCTGATTGTTCTCTTCAGAGAGTCGTGGTAGGCTTTCAAGAATTTCCTCTTCAATGAATTCTGCAACTTCCTTTCTTGGTTTGCGTTCTATAGCCTCGCCTTCGTCATAGAGTCTGTCAAGCACAGGCACATCCCCATAACTGTCCATAAGGATGAAATGATAGAATGCCCTCATCACCCTTGCCGCCGAGATGTATGACAGAGTCAAGTCATCGGTCTTGCCCTCAAATTCGGCCAATACCTTATTGCACTTTGTTATACCTCCGGCTATATCTCCCCAATAGTTAAGTGTATTATCCTCAGCCTTAAAATTATGCAGGGTGGGATTTACATTCTCGGCACCGTCATAATAGTCACCATCAAAACTCAATCCGGTAGCTTCGTCGGATGAGAATGTCATATACCTATTATATTTGTTACCCAAGACACCACGAAATGCATAATAGACATCAGCCATCTTGCCCTCAAGGGCAACCTCCGACTGCGTTGGGTATTCTGTGTATTGTGATTTCACATCTACATCAAGTCCGGTACAACTTGCAGCTACTCCGGCAAACGCGACAGCCGCAAACAGTTTTATATATCTCTTCATGTTGTATCTCAATTATTATTAATTAGAAATTTACTTTCATTCCCACCATAAATGTGCGTGTATGTGGATAATAGCTATCACGCCACTGTATTCCAGGAGTCAAGCCACCAAGTTCCACTTCTGGGTCAGTTCCCTTGTAACTGGTGATTGTAAAGACATTGTTACATGTAGCATATAGTTGGAGACTATTTACCCACGAGCCAATCTTGCCGAAATCATAAGCAAGGGATAATGTTGAGAGACGCAAGTAACTACCATTCTCAAGGTATCTGTCAGAAGGATACTGAGCATTGACATCTCCATATTTCTGTTCTGTCAAAGCCTCTTTCATAACGTTCTTTCCCTGAGAAATCAGATTCACCGAATTATACTGAGCCCTAAGTGCATTAAATATCTTGTTGCCAAGCACTCCCTGGAAGAACATATTCAGTGACCATTTTTTATATGTCAACGTATTATTCCAACCATACGTCAATTTGGGCTGAGCAGAACCGGTTTTGGTTTGGTCTGTCTCAGTAGGAGTTGTTGTGGTTTCTCCTGTGCGTTCTCCTGTCTTGGGATCATGCACATAGAATTGCGATACACCATTTTCGTCGTATCCAGCCCATTCGTATGTATAGAATTGACCTATTGGGCACCCCTCCATAATGCGCTGCACACTCACACCCGTATTTCCTGCAATGTTAGCATCTGCCTGGGCGATATAGTTGACAGAGAACGTCTGGTTTGACAATTTTCTTACTTCATTTTTATTATGCGAGAGATTAATGGTCGTGCTCCATGTGAGGTCTTTTGTCTGCACAGGCACTGCATTGATTGTTATCTCTATACCCTTGTTGGAAATATCACCCACGTTAGCTGTCATTGTACCGTATGGATACCTGTTGGTCGAAACGGGATAGTAATAAATCAAGTCAGACGTACGTTTGTCGTAGTATTCAATTGTACCATTGATTCTGTTGTTGAAAAAACCGAAATCCAAACCCACATTGAACATACCAGTGCGCTCCCACTTAAGGTTGGGATTGGCATTGTTGTTGGCGCCAAGAGTGTGCATATTCTGAGCCACACCATTGGCATCCACATACTGGAACCACCCCGTAACTCCATATGTGGGTAGAGCTGTGTAAGCATTAAATCCAAGAGAATTACCGCTAATGCCATAACCAATGCGCAACTTAAGGTCATCAAAGACATTCAGTTTTTTGATAAATGCCTCCTCGCCAAGTCTCCATGCTGCTGATACGGAAGGGAATGTTGCCCACCTGTTGTTTCTGCCGAATGCAGACGAACCGTCACGACGAACAGTTGCCTGAAGGTTGTATTTGCCGTCGAATGAGTAGTTCACTCTACCATAGAACGATATCATTCTTAATGTCGATTCGGCACCGCTCTCCACTCCGTCCATTCCGTCAATTGAATTGGCATATTTTAAATTGTAATACTTTACATAGTCATTATAAAAGTTCTTAACCGTAAGTCCAAATCCGTCATTTGTATTTGTCTCTTCCCATGAATATCCTACCATAGCTCCTATTGAGTGCTTCTCGCCAAGAAGCGTTTGATAGTTTCCATAGGTCTCAAATATCTTCTTGTTGCCCATATAAGTATTTCGGGTAGCCTGACCATTGGAATTGACTATCTGCGACTGTATGCCGTGATATATGCTTGCAGTCTTTTGGTCGTTCATATAAGAGAACTGTGCAGACCATGTAAGTCCTTTAAATATCTTCAAGTCGGCCTTGCCCGTTATCTGCATTATCTTGCTTAAAGTCTTCTGTTCATCCTCTGATATCATTGACAACGGATTATAATACTGAGACACGCTTGTAGAACGAAACCACGAACCGTCCTGATTGCGAATCGGCTGTGTCGGCGAATAATATATCATTGCATCGGCAACACTCTGCCCTGTTAGCCCAGAGGGTACTTCGTTACTTGTTGTTTGACTCGCATTAACGCCAAGCGACAGTGTCAACCTGTCGTTCAGAACAACCGACTGAGCCAACGCTCTTGCCGTTACACGTTCCATATCTGTGCCCTTGATGATTCCTTGATGCTTCAAATAACCCAAACTTACATTGTAGTTTGACTTTCCATTTCCACCGCTTACTGCAATATTATGGCTATGCGATACACCTGTACGCTCCACCTCCTTCTGCCAGTCGGTATTTGCACCCTCATCACTCGGCAGCTCAAACCCATTGGTCGCAGCATACTTTCTCAAATCTTCGGCAGTTGCCAGTTCCAAGTCTTTACTTACTTTTTCAAATGCCACATATCCATTGTAGCTGACGTTTGCCTGACCTCTTCTGCCCTTCTTGGTAGTGACGATGATGACACCATTGGCTGCCTTAGAACCATATATAGCTGTTGCAGTGGCATCTCTCAGCACGTCAATTGATTCAATGTCATCTGCTGCAACAAGTGAAAGATCTGCCCCTGGGACACCATCTATAATATAATAAGGAGACTGTGCTTCACCTGTGCGCAAGGTAGATGCTCCGCGCAATGTTATGGTTGGTGCTGAATTGGGATTGGCACTTGTGGTCACTACAAGTCCTGGCACTTTTCCCTGCAACATCTGTCCAGGGGTAGTCATCACTCCTACATTAAGGTCTTTCGACTGTATGGTAGTTATTGAACTTGTCACGTCCTTTCTTCTCATTGTTCCATAACCTACCACAACAACTTCATTAAGCATTTTGCCGTCTTCTTTGAGTACGACTTCCGAACCGTCATCAGCTTTTAATTCGCGGGGTTCATGTCCAAGATAAGTGAATTTTAGGCGTGCATTGTTGTCAACGTCAAGAACATAATGTCCTTCGGCATCTGTCACTGTACCCTTGTTTGTACCAACCTCAACCACTGTTACTCCGATGAGAGGCTCTCCCTTTTCATTCTTCACCACACCTGTCACTTTAGTTGCCGCAAATGAAAAAGAACTTAGCAACAGCATTGAAGCGACAGAAACCGTGCGCAATAGAATGCCATCCGTTTTTTGTTTCCTGAATTTCATTTTTACTTTCATTTATTGTTATTTTATGATTTCGGCTGCAAAATTACTCTATCCTTATTTCGTTTTCGTTTCATTTGTTTTATCTTTATTGTAATATATAACTTTTTAATATGTATTATTACCACTCCAATCTCACCTTGTTGTCATCTACACCCAAGTCCATATATAAATAATGTCCTAACTTGTCGAGGGCATAGGCATATTTCCACGAATATGGACGCAAGCGCTTGCATACACGCTTCAACTCGTCGGGATATGTCTCGGGCATTCTCTCGTCCCCTGCCAAATGAGCCATATATGCCTTGGCAAGGACTTTGGCCGTCTCTTCACGTATGTCTGACGGAACCTTTTTCGGAAGCATGTTGTTCACCATTGCCGATATTGCTGATACGGCATACTGGCGGGCTTTGCCGCCAAGTTCCATCTCCGACATTATTTCTGGCAACTGGCGGATATATCGAGTATTAATATCGATGCCATCTTCGCCGAGAGATACGATTCTGAATGGCATGGGATAACTTACTGTCGAACCTGTTTCGATATCGTATATCTTATCGCCCCAACTGCCGTGTTCAGATATGTCATTGGCATGGAAATGACCTGTAAATATCATCCCTATCCCCGACTTCGCCATTGCCTCGGCATGCTTTTCCCAATCAGCCACGAGATAATCCCCCATCACCTTGTCCTGCCACTTCCAGTGTCTCACAAGCCCATGGTGCATCATCGCTATCATACGGCATCCGTCGCGCCTTGCCTCCTCTGCCTGACGACGTATGAAATCGGATGTCGCCTGCCTTATCCGCCCTCCTGTCACGCAGGTGTTTCTCGCATAGTCGTTCTCGTCATATCTGCAAGCGTCGATGGCTATGAGGCGTGTGTTCTTGTCCAACTGCACCACGTAACTCAGCGATGCCGTGTCGCATGCCAAGGCTGCTGAATATCCATAATCAGAATAGAGCTTTGCAAAATCGTCTCTGCTCACAGTCCTTGTCCGTGATGTCGAGTCACCATGATATATTGCAGCGTGAGGGTTGTTGACGTCATGATTGCCTGGAATCACATACACTTCTATTCCTGCATCCCTAAACCTTTTTAATAATGTGTCAGCCACAAGTATATGGGATACATATTCGCCGTCCTTGGTCAGATCTCCCGGTATCAATACCACGTCAGGCCGCTCTTCGATAATACTGTCGATTGCCGTATTCAGCAATGCCACGCTTTCCTGCAGCAACTTCCTGTCGCGCTTGATATAATTCCTGATAGCATCACCGTCTCCCCGCAGCAATTGGGGATTCATGATGTGAATGTCGGATAGAACGGCTATCTTCAGTTCAACCTCATTCTTCTCCGTTGTCCAACTGAGACAACACATAATCATAATCATCGCAAATAACGTCTTCTTCATAAATCTTCACTTATATTTGTTATTCCGCTGCAAAATAACACACAAGATATTACTCACGCTTTGCATTTGGATTAAGAAATGGTATAATTGCGATTACATCTGTCGAAACGGATTCTTAACGGATTACTCACGCCAATGTCAAGGATATGTAACATGGAGTGAATATCTTTGCACCCGGATAATAAAAAAATAGAGTAAAGATGAAAGTTGTTTTTGTAGTGCAAGGAGAAGGAAGAGGCCACATGACTCAGGCCATCACGATGAAGGAGCTGCTTTGCTCCAACGGGCACGAAGTGACGAAAGTATTGGTGGGACGAAGCAAGTCGCGCTCACTGCCTGACTTTTTCCGACGTAGCATAGGGACGGAAGTAAAGACATTCTATAGTCCGAATTTCCTGCCCAAGCCCGACAACAAGCGTTCGAGCATAACGCACAGTCTGACATACAACATCCGTATGCTGCCCGAATACAGAAAGAGCATGTGTTTCATTGCCGACGAGATAGAGAGCAGCGGTGCCGACCTTGTCATCAACTTCTATGAGATACTCACTGGTATGGCATACCTTTTCCTCTCGCCCAGTGTGCCGTATGTCTGCATCGGTCACCAATATCTTTTCATGCACGAAGGCTTCGCGTTTCCCCAGGGCAAGTATTTCAGCAGGTTGGGACTACTGTTCTTCACCCGTCTCACCTGTATGCGCGCCTCGCGCAAGCTCGCCCTGTCATTCCGCCAAATGCCTGATGACACATCACATGATATAAAGGTGGTGCCACCACTGCTACGCAAGGAGGTGAAAAGACTTAAAGTATCCAACGGCGACTTTGTCCACGGATATATGGTAAATTCCGGCTTCGGCGAAAACATTCTTGCATGGCATAAGGACAATCCCGCCATTCCTCTCCGCTTCTTCTGGGACAAGAAGGGGGCAGACAAAGAGACCGTCATCGACCCCACACTCCGTTTCCATCAGATTGACGACATGACATTCCTCAATCAGATGGCTGCCTGCAAGGCATACGCCAGTACGGCGGGCTTCGAGTCCATCTGCGAAGCGATGTATCTCGGCAAACCAATTCTTATGGTGCCGGCACACATTGAGCAAGACAGCAATGCCTTCGATGCCGTGAATAGTGGTGCGGGAATATCAGCCGACGATTTTGATATCAGCCGACTGATATCTTTTGCCAATACATTCAAGCCGAATGAAGGATTCAGGCAATGGGCCAATCATTCCGAGTTTATGTTCATGCCTATACTTCTTGCAGCCTCAGCCTCAAGAAAGCGCACCGGCCAAAGGCTCTACGACTATCTGCTACAGCCTGTGATGAGATATTTGCTGGCGTAAAGAACTTCCGCACGGTTGGTGGTGGTGGTGGAAAATGAATACTATTTCTCATCCGTAAGTGGATATAATTATATAGTTACGGATGAGTTATATTAATATAATTCTGCCGCAACTATGTTAAAAACTATATTACGGATGAATAATCCTTTGTTGTCTTCAGGAAAAATTGTATCTTTGTCTTTCACAGATACGTCGAGCCTTGGGCATATCGGGGGGCTTACCTCCGCCAGCGCATGGTCGTGCAAGCGTCAGACTGACAGAGAAGGAACCGAGTGGGATGGTACCCTGATAGATCTTGTACAGGAAAGAGCCGACTAGGTCATCGACTTGTGCGAGATGAAATACAGTCAGTCGGATTTCGCAGTGACTGCCGACTACGATCGTCATTTGCGCGAGCGCACAGCCACATTCCGTCATTTCACCAAGACAAGACATGCCTTGCACAATGTTCTTGTCACGACATACGGACTACGTTATGATCACTAAGCAGTCCACTGTTTGCCACGGAACTTTTCATATACCACCATATTTTGCTGTAATAATTCAATAATTTGACTATTATATATTAAAAAACATCAAAAAAGTTGCATAATTAAACAACTTGCGCTATCTTTGCATTATAAAACGGCGGATATTGACATACGGCGGGTACTTTGAGGCGTTTATGAGCACCTTGAATGAAAAGGAGCAGGAGAAAATACAATACGGACTTCTCTTGCTTAAAACCCAGGACAGGCTTCCCAAGAAGTTCATCAAACTAATAAGGGACGGTCTGTATGAGTTGCGTACCGAATATGGGGGCAATATCTTTCGAGTGTTTTTCATATTCGATGAAGGCAAGGTCGTTGTATTGTTCAATGGCTTTCAGAAAAAGAGCCAGAAAACTCCACCAAATGAAATAGAAAAAGCATTAAAGATAATGGAGGCATATTATGCAGACAAACAATCATCAAATCGCTGACTACGATCTCGTTCTTGACCAGAGATTTGGCAAGGAGGGGTCTCCCGAGCGTATTAAGGCCGAAGAGGATGCGCTATCTTTTTATTCAGGTCAGATACTGCTCGATGCACGTAAAGAGGCTAAAGTGACGCAAACAGAGTTGGCAAGACGCATTAACTCCACCAAGTCCTATATATCTAAGGTGGAAAATGGCGTTATCGTGCCAAGTGTAGGTGCATTCTATCGCATCATCAATGCACTTGGAATGAGAGTGGAGGTGGTGAAGCCTATTTACTGATGCTAACGTAAAACCAACCAGAAATTTCACACCACCGTTTCCACCTGTTCCGCAACTTCCGCAAGGCTGGTGGTGGTGGTGGGAATGATGTAATCAGAATAGTCAAATATGCTCGAACTTCGTGGAAATCACACAAAATTTAATGGATTTCCACCAAGTTCAGACATTTTTCTTGTGATTTATTTCTTTTTCTCAGTTATATTTATTATCTTTGCAGCCGTATTTCGGGGTTGTCCGAGTAATTAATAATATTGGAATCATGCTAATAAAATCCCACAGTACATATTAAGGTAATAAATGCCCTGTCGGCAAAGAAGGCGGGAATGAGGAGAAGTGAAATCCTCGAAAGTGCAAAACTCTCTGACAACGAGCAGTTCAGCAAGGTTCTCAAAGAACTGGAGCAATGTGGATTCCTGCGTAAATACACATGCCTTGGCAAGTCGGTCAAGGACTCCTTATATCAGCTTATGGACAACTATACCCTCTTCTATTTCCAGTTTATCCTCCACAACAAAAATGGCGACAAGTGCTTTTGGACAAGCTTGATACAATAATTATAATTTGGGTGCAAAGATATGAAATGGCTGAGTTATAGGGTATAATCTCAGCCGATTTTAGTATTTTTGTTGATATTGGCTGAGAATACTGCCTGATTCAGCTAATTACAATATCACAGTCCTGAACCAGTCGCGGAGCACGCCCATGTGTCGGTCCTGACTGTCGGCGCAGAGGATAATCACCTGTCGTCCGTCGGGCAGTGTGGGACCGAGGCACATTCCCTCGTAATTGGCAAGCCCCGAGTCAGAAGCTCCTAAGACGGTTCTCCAAGGTAGTAATGACGTCGGACACGCACGACAGATAGAACACCAAGAAGGCGACAACCGTCAAGATGGCACAATACAATATAACAGTCAAGTTTCTTCTCATAATCATTGTTATTCTGAATACGGCTGCAAAGTTAGTGATTATGCCGTATAGCAGCAAACATTTTCAGTTAATATAACTTGCACAACTGCTAAATAATCTTTCCGCTGTTTCCACCTGTTCCGCAACTTCCGCAACTTCCGCAAGGCTGGTGGTGGTGGAATAGTAACTATTCAGCAGCCCTCACAAGCAAACCCATTAATGCTTAGAGTGTAAGG
>SAMEA3663208__coassemble_140_pt1 | contig 35773 bp, 26 predicted proteins | sample SAMEA3663208__metabat2_low_PE_010 | metagenome-assembled genome bin SAMEA3663208 (sample SAMEA3663208) | pig gut metagenome | biome: pig gut; feature: pig-associated habitat; material: faeces | place: China | collected 2013
TTTTTGGGCGACATAAATAGCAGTTTTAAACCGAGTATGAAATATTCAGGTTAAAGCCTTTCTCTGCAATGGCAGCCTTTACTTTCTCTTTAACTGTTTCATCTACAATATTTTCTACTTCTGACATCTTTTCAAAGGATGACAAAGCCCTTCTCACCACATATCGGATTTCCCCGTCTTTTTCTATCGCACCGTAATATGTATCACTATGCAATGAGCCACGAGCGGTGTCTCCTTGCTGATATATTATACCCTTCGGGGTCTTCACTTTCTTGCGTGACTGTTTTGGCATATTATCTGGTGTGTCATGCACTACCAAAAGTTCCTTGCCCAATGCCTTTATATCCTCTGTGAATGTTGGCCATGGCTTCTTGAACTGCGGTTTGTTGGCTCTGCCGCGCTCATATTCCTCATACTGCTGATAATAGCGGGCGGTCTCATTATATTCACCAGGAGATATGCAGGCTATAACAATAGCATCTATGCAATGATGGATATGATTGTCGCGTGACTTCTTTTCATATTCATCCTGTATTCCCCACATCTTGCGGTATTCAGCCGTAGTTGCTCCTTTGACGACACGCACATTACTCTTTGTGCGGTCATCATTTCGATGGAAAAGAGACTTCAGATACAACCCGGCATACTTACCTACAAGACCAATACCTGCACCCTGACGACGACTAAATCCCTCAGGAACTTCCGTCATCTGGAAACGCCTGTACTTTCCTTCCCAATAGTCCAACTCCAAACGAATACGATGTCTCTTCTGTATCAGGCTGTCTTTCATTTCCTTTGCCATAGCCGAATGAGTGCGAACTTTATCCGCAGCCTTGCGGAGTTCCTCTATTTTATCTTTCCATAAATCCAAACGCGCCATTATCTCATCATTATTTGACAACTCCGTTGGCAGTTGGGCTTTCTTTACATCACGATTAAATCTACTTGAGCACAATGTCAGATTCTCCAATGTAGAGTCTCCTCCTACGCTACGTGGGACAGTATGTTCGATATCATATCTTGGATTAGGACCGATAAAATCAGCCAATCCTATTTGCTCACCTGTATATAGGCAAATGTGTCCCTGTTCTTCCCATAGTTGGAACTTCAATATATCGACATCTGTAGGAACTATCTCTTTACCTGTCTCTTCCTTGTAAAGCTTGACTATGTCAGAAGCATATCCAGCACGCGCCTTTTCTCTTTCTTTATTCCATCTGGCAATGGCTTGACGCTTATTGGAATCATTCAGTTCGCGGGCATATTCAATATGCACTTCTGTATTCTGGTCGATCACTCCTTCTCTAAGAAGCATATTGATTACTTTGCGTAGCTGATGAAGTGAGCGCATAGCCATAGGATTGCGCACTGCATTTGTACGTGGACTTCCAAGTTGATATACCCCATCCTTATTTTTCACTGCATCGGGGTAAGTTTCAATCATCGATGGATGATATAACTTATCGGCTGCTCCTGAATTTAGGTCAAAGTTATTCCTTAGATAATCCTTAATACAAAAGTCCAGTGTTCCCTGCATTGACTCATCCTTCGGATTGAAATTGGATATAAGTTCAGTCAACTCCCTAACGATAGTTTCAGAATATTGGCTCCAGATATCCTTACCCACTATATCAGGAATCTTTGCCATCATCACTGCATGAGAATATATCATTCCTGATTCAAGCCAAGGCAATATTTTTCTGATAGCACAAAGACTGAGTGAGGCAAAACTATGACTAAGACGAATTTTTGAGAACTTCTCTGCAGTCTCCTCATCAAGCTGAAGTTTCTCCATTCCCCAAGCCTTTACCTTATCCTTGTCAGCAAAGCTATATAGCACATTCCATACATCATCAGTCATTTGCTCTATTGTCTTGCCTGCGGAAAGGACATATTGTTCAGCAATACTTTCTGCATAGTTCTCACCAAATATGTCAATAAGACAGGCCGTTGTAGGACAACCAGTCACACCTTGTGACATACGATAGTTGAACTTATAAGGCAGGTCGCCCTTATCCTTTATGTATTGATAGTTCTTTTTGCCAGCAATGGCTTTTGCAATATCCTTGAAGTCAATGCTCTTTTTATAGAAAAGTCCATATATCTTTTTTCTTTCCTCCTCATTAAGGGGGCGCAAATCAATATCATTTGGACCTTTCACCTTTATATTATTAATGAATGACAACATACGAAAACGCTCGTATGCAGGATGAGAATCTGCACACCTCGGACGGCTTGGTTCCATAGTACAACGCCCCACTCCTTGACGCTGGCTTTTCAGTGGTCTCTGGAAATATAATGCTCGTTCAAAATCATGAATCTGTTCTGCATCAAGCCCTTGAACATTGCATATCTCATAAAATTCTTTCTTATAATGTTCCTCACGGTCTGTGTATCGATTGCGAATACGCACAGTAACTCCTTTTTCATTATACAACTTATAAAAATAATCACCAAGGAATTCACAACCAGCCTTTTGCATCTCATCAGATAGTTCGGAAATTGATTCCTTCACCTTTCCTGATTCCTTATCATCACTTTGGTCGATTCGATTGCTTAGAAAACCTCTTCGCTGAGCAAGATGATACATAGCTCGTCCAAGAACATAACGTTCACTTTCCTCACTAAGGTCGAGTTTCTCATGAAGACATACATGCCTGTAATAATATGGATTGCGACCGAACTTTTCATCTGTCCTCTGCCAAGAGAGAAATGCTTCATCAAGTGGATACTGTTTCTTGACATGCCACAGATGTAATGCCTCTTCGGACAAAGTAGGACACAAGCCATATTTAATCAAGACCTTCAAAACTTCAATTTTTCTCAGTCGTCGTCTGAAATAGTGCTTTCTTGATGACTTATGCTCTGTACGTTCTGAAGCCTTAGAGGATTCTATCCCTTTTTCTATCTTTACTCCCTCCTGGAAAATAAGACTTCCTTTCCTTACAAGGGAATATTCCCCTGTCTCGTTCTTGTCAACAACTGCCCAACCAAGGCTGTTGGTACCCGTATCTATACCTAATATTCGCTTCATAATAATGATGTTTTTAAGTTTTCACGGTGTAAAAGTAATCATTATTTGTTAAATATCAAAACAATTTGAGGAAAAACTTGCAAAATACAATAATTTTTAGTAATTTTGCACCCATAAGATTTTCTACATCTTATCACAATAAGGCTATATGCCGAAGGACTTTGATCCTACAAGCCCTCTTCGGAGGGCTTTTTTATGTCTCATTTCCACATAGACAATCACCCAGTATTACTAATGCGCAATACTATTAGTAATAATCATTTAACCGAAGAATTAAGATAGATTACAACCCACTTCTTCAATAACACAATATCAGAATGAATTACCTCCCATACCGTATTTGAATCAACATTAAAATATTCATGCACCAGAAAGTTTCTCATGTTAGAAATTGCACGCCAAGGAATTTCTGTATGAGAATTCTTGAACTCATTAGACAACATACGCGCAGCTTCACCAATAATTTCTATATTTTTCACAATGCCATAGTATCTCATGACATCTGATACGAGTTCTTCTTTAGTGAGAGCCCCTGCATGGATTTCAAGTCTTTCTATCGCCTCCATAATATGTTGAAGGCGGAATTTATCTTTGCTCGGCTCTCTCATAAATCAAAACTTTATCTCTATCGACACTGTTACGGGCAAAATCCATCAAGCCTGAGTCTGTCACAAGGTCAACCTTACGGTTAAGCCTGTCTTGTATGTCAAGCAACATACCACTAAGTTTGAACAATCCTACATGGGCAGACTTGTCAACGCTTATCAATATATCAACATCACTTCCTTCACGCTCCTCTCCACGTGAATACGAACCAAAAAGCCATGCTTTTACTACAGGCTGAGTGGCAAAATATTGCTGAATTATTGGTATAATATCTGTCCTTGTCGAGTTGTTCATAATTCCACCTTTTATAATATAATTAATAGATTATACAACAAGAGGTTGAGAATCTTGCGATAATCAACCTCTTATTGTTAAGTCGGGGTGACTGGACTCGAACCAGCGACCTCGCGCCCCCCAGACGTGTGCGCTAACCAACTGCGCTACACCCCGCCTTTTGCGTATGATTTCTCATTTGCGGGTGCAAAGGTAGGCATAATATTCGAGACTACCAAATAAATCGGCAACTTTTTTCGATATTATGCTTTATTTTTGTTAAACAGGGCGGTTTTTGCTATATTTCCTGCAACATTTCGCCTAATGTGGGGTGGATATGCACCATCTCGTGCAACTCCTGGAGAGTGGTGTTCTTGCACATCAGGGCACTCACCTCCTGCACTATGTCGGCACTATGTGCTCCGAAGGCATGGCAACTCAGGATAGTGCCGTCGGCGGCAGAGACGCAGAGCTTGATGTAACCCTCTGCCTCGTTCATCGCCAAGGCACGGCCATTGGTGCGATACATCTTCTTGCGCACTTCAATCTCCACACCCTCTGCCTTCAACTGGTCCTCGGTCTTGCCCACACAGGCAGCCTCGGGATTGGTGAAGATGGCGGCAGGCATGATGTCGAGACGAATGTTGTCGGTTATGCCAAGAATATGATTGACGACATGAAGGCCTTGCATAGTAGCGGCATGGGCGAGCATCATGCGGGCATTGACATCACCAATGGCATATATGCCGGGCACGTTGGTCTGCATGTTGTCATCCACTGCGATGCCACGGGCGTCATAGGCTATAGAGGTGTTCTCAAGTCCGTAACCCTCGACAACGGGACGACGACCCACTGCCATCAACACCTTGTCGGCCTCGACACTCAGTTCCTTGCCCTTGCGCTCAAAGGTGACACATCCATCGGCAATCTTCTTCACTGCCGACTGCATATAGAACTCCACACCCTGCTTCTCCAACTGCTTGCGCAAACGCTTGGCAATGTCGGCATCGAGGGCGGGAATGCACTCCTTGAGGAATTCCACCACAGTGACCTCGGCACCTAACTGGCGGAAGATGCTGGCAAACTCCATGCCAATCACTCCGGCTCCCACAATGCAAAGACGACGGGGGAAGGCAGTGAGCGAAAGAAGCGTGTCGGACGTAAGGAGCATATCCTCGTCGAGAGCTTCGAGACGCAATGACTTGTGAGTGGAACCAGTGGCGATGATGATGTTGTCGGCGGTATAACGCTCACCGGCAGCCTCAACGGTATGGTCGTCAACAAACGATGCCTTGGCATTTACGAGAGTGATGCCGGGGGCAGATAGTACGGCGGCAATGGCTTGGCGCAACTGCTCGACAATACCGTCCTTGCGGGCTACGATGTCGGCAAGCGAGAACTCAGGCTCCACGGCTTTCAGTCCGAGAGCTGCGGCATTGCGCATCTCGCCCGCAGCCTCAGCCGAACGGGCGAAGGTCTTGGTGGGGATACATCCCACGTTGAGACATGTACCTCCGAGATGTCCCTCCTCGAAGATAGTGACCGTCTTGCCTTTTGAGGCAGCGTATGCAGCGGTACGGTATCCACCCGGACCGCTGCCTATGATGATAATGTCTGATTTCATATTTTATTATTTATATTAAACACAGAGACACGGAGTCACAGAGTTTTTTTCTTTCAACACAAAGACACGAAGAAACAAAGTTCTTTTTCCGCTGACGGAAGAAACAGAGAGCAGCAAAGCTGCTTACAAAGGCCACAAAGTCTTTTTCTCTAACACAGAGACACGGAGTCACAGAGTTTAATCTCTGTATCTTCATAAAACTTAAATAAAAAACTCTGTATCTCCGTGCCTCTGTGTTTAATTCAAAAACTCTGTATCCCCGTGCCTCTGTGTTTCAATTAAACCATATCCCTGAATTTCACAACAGGTTGCTTGGCTGCCAACACGTCATCCACACGTCCGATGGGCGTGTTGTGGGGCGCACTCTTCACTATGTCGGGATTGGTTCGCGCCTCCTCGGCAATCTGGCGCATCACGGCGATGAATCCGTCGATGGTGTCCTTGCTCTCGTTCTCGGTAGGCTCAATCATGAGTGACTCGTGGAAGAGCAGGGGGAAATAGATTGTGGGAGCGTGATAGCCATAGTCGAGCAGTCGCTTTGCAACGTCCATGGTGGTGACACCAGTGGATTTGTCACGCAGACCGTCGAAGACAAACTCATGCTTGCACAGTCCCTCGATGGGCAGTAGATACTCGTCCTTGAGCGACTCTTTGATATAGTTGGCATTGAGAGTGGCAAGCGGACCCACCATCTTCATGTTCTCGCGACCGAGGGTGAGAATATATGTGAGGGCACGAAGCAGCACGCCGTAGTTGCCGTGATACGGGCCTACGGAGATACGGCCGCCGTCGGCTGAGGCAAAGTCGATAGCCTTGACATCGTCTATAGAACGGGCAGAAGAGGCATCGGGAAGGAACTGCTCCAATCCGGCACGCACACCTACAGGACCAGCACCAGGACCGCCACCGCCATGAGGAGTAGAGAATGTTTTGTGGAGGTTGATGTGCATCACGTCGAATCCCATATCTCCCGGACGGCAAGCACCGAGCATTGGGTTGAGGTTGGCTCCATCATAATACATCAGTCCGCCACACTCATGCACGAGCTTGGCAATCTCAGGAATGTCCTGTTCAAACATGCCGAGAGTATTGGGGTTGGTCATCATCATTGCAGCCACGGTGTCGTCGAGGATGCCGCGAAGGTCGTTGACATCCACGAAACCCTGTGCAGTGCTCTTCACCTCAACAACCTCAAGTCCGCAAACGGCAGCCGAAGCAGGATTGGTGCCGTGGGCAGAGTCGGGAATAATCACCTTGGTGCGCTTTGAGTCACCACGGCTCTCGTGATAAGCACGGATAATCATCAGACCGGTAAGCTCGCCATGCGCTCCCGCAAATGGATTGAGAGTGAAACGGCTCAATCCTGCAATGGCAGAGAGATGCTTCTGTAGCTGCTCGCATACGTCGAGGGCTCCCTCAACAGTGGCAGCGGGTTGCAGGGGATGAAGCCCTGTGAACTCAGGCATATTAGCCACCTCCTCGTTGATGACAGGATTGTATTTCATAGTGCAGCTGCCCAACGGATAGAAACCGTTGTTCACGCCGAAATTGTTCTCGCTGTGGTTGGTATAGTGGCGCACTACGGTCATCTCGTCGCACTCGGGCAGTGCAGCGTCCTCATTGCGGCATATAGAAGCTGGGATGTCATATTCGCCAAAACGGTTCTTCGGAAGAGAATAGCCACGACGGCCTTCCTTGGAAAGTTCAAATATCAGATTACCATATAATTTGTTGTTCATAGTCGTAGCGGATTAAATTAAACTAACCAGTTTGTCAATCTCTTCCTTGGTGCGTTTCTCTGTGACGGCAAACATGATAGTGTCGTCAGCCACCTTGATGCCACCGAAGATACCATTGTCGATGAACTTTTGCTGGAGTGCATCCACATCACCACTATAGCGCACGCAGAACTCATTGAAGAAAGGTGCGTGGAAAGCCATCTCAAACTTGCCCGTAGCCACAAGTCGCTCGGCGAGATAATGCGCACCGGCATACGACAGGCGGGCAGCCTCCTTGAGTCCTTCCTTGCCCATCAGCGACATGTAGATGGTGACGAAGAGAGCCATCAAACTCTCGTTGGAGCAGATGTTCGACGTGGCTTTCTGGCGACGGATATGCTGCTCGCGGGCCTGCAGGGTGAGCACGAAGGCACGCTGTCCGCGATTGTCCTTGGTCATGCCGACGATACGTCCGGGCAACTTGCGGATAAGCTTCTCGGTGCAGCACATATAGCCCACCGACGGTCCGCCGAAGGTCATCGGAATACCAAGGCTCTGTCCGTCGCCCACGGCAACGTCAGCGCCCCACTCACCGGGAGTCTTGAGTACGGCAAGGTCGGCAGCCACACTGTTGATGACGAAGAGGGCCTTGTTGGCATGAGCCTCGTCGGCCATGCCCGTGAAGTCCTCCACGTTACCATAATAATTTGGCTGCTGCACAATCATTCCCGCAACGCCGCCCTGGGCTATCTTGGCTGAGTAGTCGGCGCGGTCGGTGACTCCGTCCTTTGCCTTCACCATCTCAATCTCCACGCCATGGAAATGGGCGTAGGTATTCACCACCTCCACAATCTTCGGGTCGAGAGTCTCGGAGAGAAGCACCTTGTTGGCCTTCTTTCCTGCAGCGATACACATCAGCATAGCCTCGGCAGTGGCTGTGGAACCGTCGTACATCGAGGCATTGGAGACATACATGCCCGTGAGTTCAGCCATCATCGACTGATACTCGAAGATATAATGGAGTGTGCCCTGTGAGATCTCCGCCTGATAGGGAGTATAGGAAGTGAGAAACTCCGAACGCTCCACGATGCTCGGGATGACGGATGGAGTGTAGTGGTCGTAAGTGCCGGCACCTGCGAAACAGGTGAGCTGTGTGTTCTTCTCTCCCAATGCCTTGAACCACTGGCGTATTTCCAGTTCGCTCTTAGCCTCGGGCAGGTCGTAGTCGCCCTTGAACCGTATGCTCTCGGGCACCTCGGCATAAAGACCGTCCAATGAAGAGACGCCTGCCTTTGCCAGCATCTCCCTGAGGTCTTCTTCCGTATGTGGGAAAAACTTGTAAGTCATAAATTATATTTTATAAAATGAAGAATGAAGAATGAAGAATGAAGAATGGGCTGCGCAAACCGAACGCAGAGCCGAGCTTGCTCGAGCTATGCTGAGGTGCAGCCAGACATCGACGAAGTCAATGGGCTGCGCAAACCGAACGCAGAGCCGAGCTTGCTCGAGCTATGCCGAGGTGCAGCCAGACATCGACGAAGTCAATGGGCTGCGCGAGAGTTGCGGACGGGAGAACCGGATGGCTATTCTTCATTCTTCATTCTTCACTCTTCATTTAAATAATTACTCTTCGTTCTTGCAGTGCTCCTCGTATGCGGCTGCATCCATGAGGTTGTCAAGCTCTGAAGCGTCAGAGAGCTGCACCTTGATAATCCAGTTCTCGAAGGCATCCTGGTTGAGCAGTTCGGGAGCATCCTCAAGAGCCTCGTTCACCTCAACTACAGTTCCGCTGACAGGAGAAATAAGGTCGCTGGCAGCCTTCACGCTCTCAACGGCACCGAAATCCTCGCCTGCCTCTACCTCGTCGTCCACTTCGGGCATATCCACATACACCACATTACCCAAGGCGTGCTGTGCATAGTCGGTGATACCAACATAACCATACTCGCCTTCAACTCTCACATACTCGTGTGACTCAGAATAATAGAGTCCTTCAATAACTTTTGCCATATCTTTAATTCTTTAATATTTTAATATTTTAATTTTTCTTATAGTGTTTCTCGTAGAACTTCTTCTTCACCACCACTCCGGGGAAGGTCTTCTTGCGTATCTGCACCTCAAGCGGTGTGCCGAGTTTGTTGAACGGCACCTTCACGAGAGCCATGCACACGCTCTTGTCGGTGGAAATAGTGTGATAACCGGTGGTCACCTCGCCCACAGGTTCGCCATCCTTCAATACGGTGTAGCCGTGGCGGGGGATAGCCTTGCCTTCAAGCTCTATGCCTACAAGTCGGCGCTCCACTCCGTTCTCTTTCTGTTCCACGAGAGCCTCGCGACCGATGAACTCCGGCTTGTCGAGCTTGCAGAATATGCTCAGGCCTGCCATCACGGGAGATATGTCGGCAGAGAGCTCGTCGCCGTAGAGCGGCAGTCCCACCTCGAAGCGCAGTGTGTCGCGGCAACCCAATCCGCAGGGTTTGCAGCGTCCGCTGGCGATGAGCTTGTCCCAGCACTCGCGGATGTAATCGTGCGTGCCGTAGATCTCAAATCCGTCCTCACCCGTATATCCGGTGCGGCTCACGATGACGGTGCAAGCCTCGTCCGAGCAGCAGCAGTCGCCCTTGAGGCAGATGGTCTTCACGGTGTAGAAAGTGAGTTCGGCACACTTCAGTCCGAGCACCTCCTCTACCACCTTCTCAGAGTCGGGACCCTGCACGGCCAACTGTCCATAGAAGTCGGAGCGGTTCTGTATGTCGATGTCGTAGCCCTTGGCGTGCTCGGTCATCCATGCCCAGTCCTTGTCGATGTTTGCGGCGTTGATGACTATGAAGAAGTCATTCTCGCCCATCTTATAGACGAGCAGGTCGTCCACCGTTCCGCCGTTCTCGTAGCACATCATGCCATAGAGGATCTTGCCAGGCTCCATGCCGCGCACATCGTTGGTGAAGATATGATTGACGTAAGCCTCGGCATCGGGACCCTTGACTGTCACCTCACCCATGTGGGACACGTCGAACACACCGCAGGCACCGCGCACAGCTTCGTGCTCGTCCTTGATGTCAGAATACTGGATAGGCATGTCGAAGCCGCCAAAGGGGCTTATCAAGGCTCCGAGAGCCACATGCTTGTCATAAAGACACGTTCTTTTATTTTCTTCCATAGTTTGTATTTTAAGTTTTTAATTATAAATTCCCAAGCAACAACTCCACAAATTCCTGCTTCCTGAGATTGAGTATCGCCTCGTCGAGATTGTCGGGCAGTGCCTGCTGCAGGGCCTCGGCATCAAGCATTGTCCCGCGCAGGGGCTTAAGTATAATGGCATCCACGTCGCCCACTATGAAATAGTCGCCGAGCATAGCCACACTGCGTATCTCGCCGTTCTTCAGCTCCAGGCGTATCTCGAAGTCGCCCACGTTGTCAATCCTGCCCTTGCGGGTGATGGTGTATTTGGGATTGTTGCCATAGATAAACTCGTCGGTCAGGTATTCACGTTCGATTTCCTCAATGCCACGCACGTCGTCCTCAGTGAGACGGATCTCGCCGTCGCAGAGGTTGTCGCGCACGAACTGCTTGAACTGCTCGATGTCCATCGTGGTGTAGTCCTTCAGCAGGGCAATGCGCTGCCTCACGCTCTCCACGCCCTTGCTCACGAGTTTCTCGTCGCTCGGGGTGATGGCTCCCACCATGTTCTCCATGTTGGTGTCGTATAGCATGGTGCCATGCACTATGCTTCGCCATGAGCCGCGCTGTCCCCGCCGCGAGACATGATAGAAGGCATTGCCCGACACCTTGCGGTCGCCAATCATCACGTCGTTGCGCCCGCTGGCCTTGGCATCCACGCCCATCTTGCGCAGCACGAGCACCACCATATTAATATATCTATTGAAAGTGAATCCCACTGCCTCGTCCTTGGTGATATACGAGAACATGATGTTGCTCATGTCGGCATACACGCATCCGCCTCCGCTCTTGCGGCGATATGTCTTGATGCCGCGCTGTCGGCAGAACGGTATGTTCACCTCATTTTCTATCAACTGGTTGCGACCGAAGATGACACTCGGTTCCACCTGCCACATAAAAAAGCTGTCCTGCTCGTCTATGTGGTATGCAACATATTCTTCCATGGCGAGGTAGAAAGACAGTCTTCTGGTCTTCTCCTCAGGCAGTGCGATATACTTCATTCCAATATTTTTTGGTCTGTGTTTTATGAATTATGATGCAAATTTATAAAGAAAATATTTATCTACCAAATATTCTGAGGAAAAAGTTGCTAAATTAAGTGAATACACAAAAGAGAATAGCGAATAATCAGGCAATAGAAGTGATTTTGCCTGTAATTATTCGCTATTCGCTTGTATAAAAAGGGGGTGACTGAAGTCACACACGTTTAAACAAATGTTTCGAGGAACTTGACAGTGCCGCTCACCTTCACCGTGTCGGTGGTTGCAGGCAGAAGCACGGTCTCGCCTTCGCGGAATGAACAAGTGGTGCCACCGGAGGTGAGGATCTCGCCCTCTCCCTTCAATGCTATGAGAATGACGAAGGAGTCGAGTTCAGAATAGTCGAGCGTCATGGGCTCGGTGAGGTCATACACCGCAGTGGTGAACAACGGGCATGACACGAGCTGGGTTGCCTCGTTCTTGGCAGGAGTGTAGTCAGTGCGGTAGTCATCGAGCACGGTGTAGTCGATGGCCTCGGCAGCCTCGCGGGTGTGCAACTCACGGTAGTTGCCGTCCTTGTCCTTGCGCTTGTAGTCGTAGATACGGTATGTCACGTCGCTCGTCTGCTGTATCTCGGCGATGAACGAACCGCTGCAGATGGCGTGGATGCGCCCTGCGGGGATAAAGAAGCAGTCGCCGCTCTTGACCTTGTAGTTGCCGAGTGCGTCGCATATAGTGTCGTCCTCCACCATACTGGCGTATTCCCCGGGAGTGATTTTCTTCTTCAGTCCCACCTTCAGCGAGGCATCCTCGTCGGAATCCATCACATACCACATCTCGGTCTTTCCCATAGGCTTGCCCTGGCGATGAGCCGTCTCGTCGTCAGGATGCACCTGGATGGACAGGTCCTGGCGGGCGTCGATGAACTTGATGAGAAGCGGAAACCTGTCGCCGAACCTCCTGTAGTTGTCCTCGCCCACGAGTTTCTCCTTCATCTCAGCAAGCAGTTCGTTGAGCTTCCGCCCCTTGAACTCGCCTTCAGAGACAACCGATTCATTGCCGGGAACACCCGACACTTCCCAACTCTCACCCACATTGTCCAAGTCGGTCTGCAGGTGCTTGAATGTTACAATTTTGCTGCCGCCCCAAATAGTCTGCTTCAGCAGCGGCTCGAATTTTAATACTTCCATACTAATATAACTACGTTTGGTATCTGGTTTTTACTTAACTTCCCTATCAATTATCCTTCCAAAACGCCGGGGTGAAGAGCAGGAGGACGGTCATTATCTCAAGACGGCCCATGAGCATCAGGAGCGAGGTGATCCACTTGACCACGTCGGGAAGCGTGTTCCACGACATCACCGGACCTATCTCGGTGCCAAGTGTGGGACCCACGTTGCTCACGCAGCTCAGCGCGATGGTTATGGCGTTGGTGTTGTCAACACCCACGGAAATCATTATCGTTGCCGAAACGACGCTCATCAGCACAAACACCGATAGAAACGACAGCAGCGACGGCAACTTGGACTGCGGCACGGTCTGACCGTTGATTTTCACGGGCAACACCGCATTGGGATGCAGTATGCGGCGGAACTCATTGCGGATGACCTTCAGGATCATAACTCCGCGTATGCACTTGAATCCGCCGCTCGTGCTGCCCGCACAGGCCCCGATGAACATGCAGCAGCCTAACACTACCCACGTGATGTGGGGCCACTGGCCGGCATCGTCGTTGAAGAGTCCTGTGGTGGTGATGAACGACACCACCTGGAAGAGCGCACTGCGGAACGCCTGCTCAAACTCATAGCCGCGGGTGGTGATGAGAAGCGACATAATCCACACCGTGGCAACAGTGACCACGCCGATATACAGGCAAAACTCGGAGTTACGGCAGAGGTCGAGTATCTTGCCCTTGAACACCGACATATAGAGCATCATGAAATTGATGCCCGAAAGAAACTGGAACAGTATGCCGAGGTATTCGATGAGCGGCGAATGGAAATGCAGAAGCGAGTCGTTGTGAGGGGCAAAACCGCCCGTGGCTGTGGTGGTCATCGAGTAGTTGATACAGTCAAACAACCCCATGCCTGCCGCCCAGAAAGACACGGCGCAAGCCACTGTCAGCACGAGATATATGCTCCAAATCCACTTGGCACTGGTGGAGAGACGGGGATGCAGCTTCGACTTAATAGGTCCTGTGGCCTCGGCGGCGAACACCTTCATGCTTCCGCCCACTATCGACGGAAGCACGGCGATGGTGAAGAACACTATTCCCAATCCGCCTATCCACTGGGTCATCGTGCGCCAGAAGAGTATGCCGTGGGGCAGGTGCTCCACATCGTCGAGGATGGACGCACCGGTGGTGGTGAATCCCGACATCGTCTCGAAATAGGCATTGGTGACATCGGGAATGAAGCCGCCAATGAGGAAGGGGAACATGCCGAAGATACTGAACACCACCCATGCCGCGGTGACCACGAGATAAGCGTCGCGGCGCGACAGGTTGTTGTCGGAGTCACGTCCCATAAACCGCGCTATCAGTCCGCCCATCGTGGTGAGCAGCGTGGAGGCAAGAAACGAGAATGAGTCATCCTCGCCGTACCATATCGACACGGCAAGGCATATCAAAAGGAAACCGGCCTCGATGAACAGCAACTGGCCAATGATGCGAAACAATAACCTGTAGTTAATCATAAAACAATATTTACTGATTCACCCAAGAAAATCAAACAGATGGTGGGGTTTGAAGAACTTCTCCACCTTCTTCATGTCCTGCTCATGGCTGAACACCATCACCGAGTCGCCTGCCTGGATGCGCGAGTTACCGTTGACGAGCATACCCTCGCCATTGCGCACCAGTCCGCCGATAGCCACCCCGAAGGGCAGTCCAAGGTCCTTCACCGCCTTCTTGGTCACGGGTGAACCCTCGGCGGCGGTGAACTCCGCCACGTCGCTGTCAACGAGCATCAGTGAGCGCATGTTGCTCACGTCGGCATCGAGCATCATCTGGTAGATATGGCTTGCGGCGATGGTCTTCTTGTTGATGATAGTACCGATGTCCAGTCCCTCTGCCATACTCACATAGTCGAGGTTTTCCACCAAGGCTATGGTCTTTCTCACCCCTAACCTCTTGGCAGTGAGACAGGCGAGGATATTGGCCTCGGCATTGTCGGTGAGGGCCACGAAGGCCTGGGTGTTGCGTATGCCCTCCTCAACGAGCAGTCCCACGTCGCGTCCGTCACCGTGAATCACCATGCAGTCGGTGTCGCTCAGCAGGTAGTTGAGACGCTCGCAGCGTTTCTCGTCCATCTCGATGATTTTCACGTTCATGTAGTCGGGCACGGTGAGTGCGGTTCTCACGGTGGTCTTTCCTCCGCCCATGATAATCACGTTCTTCACGTCGGCATAGTGCTCCTTGCCCACTATCTTGCGTATGTATGGGATATATTCCTTGGCGGTCATGAAATAGGCGAAGTCTGCGTTGTGGAGTTCGTCGTTACCGCCGGGGATGATGGTTTCTCCTCCTCGTTTTATGGCCACTATATGGTAGGGGTCGTCGGGACCGCAAAGCTGCTTTAGTGGCTGGTTGAGTATCTCGCAGGTATCTCGCAGCTTAATCCCGAGCATCACGAGTGCACCGTCGTGCAAGTCCCACCGCTGTCTCACCCAACTGAGTTTCAGGCCGTTGATGATGTCAGCGGCTGCAAGCACTTCGGGATAGATGAGCGAGTCGATGCCCAACTTCTCGAAGAAAGGCTTGAGCTTAGGGTCGAGATACTCATAGTTATCTATTCGCGCCACGGTCTTCTTTGCCCCTATGCCGTGGGCGATGATACATGCGTTCATGTTGCGGCTCTCGTCGGGCGTGACACCCACGAAGAGGTCGGCGTTCTTCACTCCCGCCGTCTCCAGGTCCTTGATGCTCGTGGGCGAGCCTTGCATGGTCATTATGTCATAGTCACTGTCCAGCCCCTCCAAGCGGCTGCCGTCCTCGTCCATCAGCGTACAGTCCTGATGTTCCTTCGACAGCAGTTTGGCAAGATGTGTGCCAACGGCTCCGGCTCCTCCAATAACGATCTTCATGTCCTTTTACACCTTATTTATATATAGTATCGACTATCGTCTCATTGTCCATTCCGATTATCTCGCGCAGCTGGGCTATAGTGCCGTGCTCCACGAAATGGTCGGGCATACCGATGCGCTTCACCTTGGCCTGATAACCGTGGTCCTGAAGCCACTCCGTCACCGCCGAACCGAATCCGCCGTTGCGCGCCCCGTCTTCCACGGTCACTATCTCCTTAAACTTACTGCCTATCTCGGTGAGCAACTTCCCGTCGAGCGGCTTCACAAACCGCATGTCATAATGGGCGGCGGTCTTGCCGCGTGTTCCGTCCTTCTCAGCCTCGGCGATGGCGGCAGCCACGTCGTTGCCTATGGGACCGAGAGTAAGCACGGCCACGTCGTCGCCGTCCTTGAGCTTGCGTCCCGTTCCCGGTTCAATCCTCTCCAACGGGCATTGCCACTCGTCCTTCACCCCGCATCCGCGCGGATAGCGGATTACCCACGGGCCCATACCGTCCAACTGGGCGGTGAACATCATCCGCCGGAGTTCCCACTCGTCCATGGGCGAACAGATGGTCAGGTTGGGCACAGGGCGCAGGGCTGCTATGTCGAACGCGCCGTGGTGCGTGGGTCCGTCCTCGCCCACAAGTCCCGCCCTGTCGAAGCAGAATACCACATGCAGGTTGAGTATCGCCACGTCGTGGATGATATTGTCGTATGCCCTTTGGGCGAATGCACTGTATATGTTGCAGAAAGGCACGAGCCCCTCCTTTGCCAGTCCTCCGGCGAAGGTGGCGGCATGTCCCTCGGCTATGCCCACGTCGAATGTCCTCTCGGGCATCTCCTTCATCATGATGTTGAGCGAGCAGCCCGAAGGCATTGCGGGAGTGATGCCCACTATCTTGGGATTCTGCTTGGCCAGTTCGAGTATGGTGCGTCCGAACACCACTTGGTATTTCAGCGGCTGTCCCGGCTTGTGCTCCAGTATGCGCTCACCCGTATCCACGTCGAACTTGCCCGGAGCGTGCCATATCTGCGGGGTTTTCTCGGCAGGGGCATATCCCTTGCCCTTCACCGTGTGCAGGTGCAGTAACTTGGGGCCTGACATATTCTTCAGCTGGCGCAGTATTCTCACCAGTTCGTATATGTTATGCCCGTCGAAAGGTCCGAAATACCGTATGTTCAGTCCCTCGAAGATGTTCTGCTGATGGCTGATTGCCGACTTCAGGGCATTGCTCAGCCGCATGAGTCCCTTGCGGCGGTCTTCCTCCAGGTAGCCCCTCGAGTGGAGCCATTTTGATGCCTTGAAGCGCAGTGCGTTGTAGGTCTCGTTGGTGTTAAGTCCAAGCAGATATTGCTTCATGCCCCCCACACTGCGGTCAATCGACATGTTGTTGTCGTTGAGTATGATGAGCATGTCGTTGGGATATTGCGACACGTTGTTAAGCCCCTCGAAGGCGAGACCGCCGCTCATTGCGCCGTCGCCGATGACGGCAACCACGTGGCGCTTGCGGTCGCTTCCGCTCTCGGCTGAAATCTTGTTGGCAACAGCCATGCCGAGGGCTGCGGATATGGAGTTGCTGGCATGACCGCACTCGAATGTGTCATACTCGCTCTCCTCAGGCGAGGGGAATGGCCTCACGCCGTGCAGCTTGCGGTTGGTTGAGAACTTGTCGCGCCTGCCCGTAAGTATCTTGTGGCCGTAAGCCTGGTGTCCCACGTCCCATACGATTCTGTCCTCCGGCGTGTCGTAAACGTAATGCAGTGCCACGGTCAGCTCCACCACTCCAAGACTGGAGGCGAGATGTCCGGGGTTCACCGACAGTTCGTTGACGATGTCTTCCCTCAGTTGTTTGCACACTTCCGGCAGCTTGTCAACCGTCAGTTTCCTGAGGTCGTCGGGGTAGTTAATCTTGCCAAGAAGGCTCATATCATTTGTTTCCAAAATATCTATCTTTAGTATTCAAAGTGCAAAGATACATCTTTTATTTTAAATAATCGAATATATTGGCAAATATTTGAAAAAAAATGTTTATTTCGTGATTATGGCAGCCCATCCGCCTCCCGATGCAAGATGTATGTCGAGCTTGTCGCCCGCCTTCACTTTTTGCATTGTATGGCTATAGTCGGTGGCTTCCTTCCCGGCGTTTACACCATCGGCAAAGACATCTGCCTCGTATGTTCCCTCGCCGAGGAATGACAGGTCGATGGTGAGGTCGCGCGCTGTCCAGTCGGTCATCGCCGCCACATACCATGTGTTGCCCTTGCGCCTTGCCACCACGGTGTATTCGCCCATGCGTCCGTCGATTGCCACCGTCTCGTCATACACGGTGGGTATGCGGGCGATGAAGTCGGTGCACTCCTGTTCGCGCTCATATTTTGTGGGACTGTCGGCAAGCATCTGCAGCGGTGCCTCGAATGTGGCGTACATGGCCATCTGGTGCACCCTCGTTCCCTGGCTCATGGGGTGGTCGTTGTTGCCGAAGAAGTTGTCGCGGTGTGCGTTGTCCATGGCTCCGGGGGTATAGTCCATCGGGCCTGTCAACATTCTCAGATATGGTATTGTCACGTCATATCGCGGCTGGTTGTGCAGCGGTCCGTCGCCCACTCGCGGTTCCCACTTCGAGTTCTCCAGTCCCTTCACTCCCTCGAAGTTGAGGATATTGGGATATGCCCGCTGTATGCCTGCGGGTTTGAGTCCGTGATAGTCGAGCAGCAGGTGATGGCGTGCGGCACTCTCGGCTATTTTGTATGCCGATACAATCACCTCCTGGTCGTCGCGGTCGAAGAAATCCACCTTGAATCCCTTTATCCCCATGTCGGCGTAGCGTTTCATCACTGCATCTGTCAGGGCTATGTCGTTCTGCGGGTTACTGCCGATGAGGTTGCGCCAGCTCGACCATAGTATGATGCCCACTCCCCTGCGCTGTCCGTAGGCGATGAGGGTTTTGAGGTCGATGTCGGGATTCAGGTCGTCGGTGAGCGACTCGCCTCCGCTCCATCCCTCGTCGATGATGATGTATTCGAGGTTGTTCTTGGCGGCGAAGTCGATATAATACTTATATGTTGGCGTGTTCATTCCCGACTTGAAATCCACGCCCGTGATGTTGGTGTTGTTCCACCAGTCCCAAGCCACCTTTCCCGGCTTTATCCACGACGTGTCGGCTATCCTGCACTTCGGGGCAAGCAACTGCGCCACGTCCGAGTTCATTATCTCCCTGTCTTCCTTAGCCACCACCACGGCTCGCCACGGCAATGCCTGCCCTTTATTGATTCGGGCGATATAGCCAGCCCTCTTCGTCGGTACGAGATTAAGCCTTGCATATCCGCCTATCTCGCTCTCTATGGGATATGGTGCAAACTGTGCCCTGAGCGAGTTGCCCTCGCCCTTCACGAGCATCATCCCGGGATAATCTTCCACTCCTGCGTCCATAACCACTGCCCTACCCACTGCGGGCACTGTCACTGCCATAGGAGTGATGGAAAGAGAGTCGTCGAACATCTCAGAGAGGCATTGCTCGTCGTAGTATGACTCAAAGCTGTAGCACCAACGCTCACCGCCACGGTTATCGTTGACGTATGGCACAAATGCCTCGCAGTCAGAGGGAAACCGGAACTCGGCTGTCTCACGATCCACCGTAGCTGCCTTCTTAACTCCCGAAAGGATCCTGTAGGCTGCGAATCCGTCATACGCCCTCAGTTCCACCTTGGCTCCCGTCTTGAAGGATAGTGTCACAGTGTTGTATCTGTCTCTTATCTCGCTGCGCTTGGCGTAGAACACGTTTTCGGTCTTATCCACTGCTGTCATTTTCGACGCACTGGCCTTGCCGGCAATAACCTCCTTTCCGCCAATGGTTATGCCCACTGCCGAGGGTTCGGTCACGGTCATTCCGTCGTAGTCGATGCTCCACGTCATACCGCCACTACATTCTGCGGTCACCTTCAGCCTTCCGTCGGGTGATGTCACTATAGTCTTGATGCTATTGTCAGCTGCCCATGCCGCATTTGCGGTCATCACAAGGGCGATTACGTTTTTTATTATTCTCTTCATGTTACGTGTTATAAGTTATTGCAATAATAAGTTGAAATTTCGGTGCAAAGGTAACATAAAAAAACGAAAAACAATATGTTTTCATGGCGTTTATACTAATTTAACGCTGATATTATTTCTTTTGAAAACATATAAGTGCGCTCTTGGAATAATAGGACACATAGTTGATTGAACGTGTTTCAACCGTACAGGTCGAAAAAAAAGCGGAAAGTGATACAAGTTTTTCGGCGAAACGCTTGTTTATATCAAAGAATTGTGTTATCTTTGTGCGCAAAATTGCGAAACAATAATCAGAAACAATGAAAATAATTCATACAAGCGACTGGCACTTGGGACACGTGCTATACAACTATCAGCGCGAGGAGGAACAGCGCGCCATGCTCGACCAAATGGTGGAAGCAGTCGGGAAGTACATGCCCGACGCATTCGTCATATCGGGCGACGTGTATGACTCGGTGCAGCCTACCGCCTCGGTGCAGACAATGCTCACGGAGGCACTCGTGAGAATACACAATGCCCATCCGGAGATGCTCATCGTGTGTATCGCCGGCAATCACGACAGCGGCACCCGCCACACCATATTCCGCACACCATGGAGGGTGCTGAACGTGGAGATGGTGGGCAGCATATCGCGCGAAAGCCGCTTGGAGGACTACATATATAAGGTGGAGGGCAAGGGATATATCGTGGCGGTGCCGTTCGCGGCCGAACGGTTTATGCCTGAGGATGTTTTTGCGCGACTTGGCGAGATGGTGGAAGAGATGAACCGCGAAGAGCAGTTGCCCGTGTTCCTCGCCGCGCATATCAGTGTGGCACGCTGCGACTACCGCGGGCACGAGATGGCTACCGACGACAATATCGGAGGGCTCAACTGTCAGGAAATCAGTGAGCTTGGCGACGGATATGACTATGTGGCCCTCGGGCATATACACAAGCAGCAACAGCTTGACAGCGTGGGCAGGGTGTTCTATAGCGGCACACCGATAGCCATGAGTTTCGACGAGGTGTATCGTGGCAACAGCCACTCGGCGCTGCTCGTGGAATGTGACAAACATAAGGCATCACCAAAGGTTACGCCTATAGAGATTAGCAATCCCCGTCCATTAGTGAACATCCCGCAGGAGGGGTTCGCCCCATGGGAGGAGGTAAAGCAGGAGTTTGCCGACTATCCCCGGGACATACCTTCATATATACGCCTGAACGTGGAGGTTGACGGCTACCTGCCCACGGGTGCCAACGACGAGGCAAGTGCGATAGCCGGGGAAAAGGCCTGCCGATTCTGCCTGATAAACTCTAAGCGCAAGGACAACAGCAGCACCCAAGGCAAGATACGCACATTCACCACGTCGGAGTTCAAGCAACTCGACACCACCGAAGTGGCGAGGATGTGGATAGAGTCGCAGGGACACGTGTTCGACGAGAGTATGAGGGAGATTCTCGAGGAGGTGAAAACTCTACTGATTTTAAACACAGAGACACAGAGAGACAGAGGGAATAATTAAGTTTAAGGAAGATACAGAGATAATAACTTTGTAACTCTGTTTAAAAAAAATGAATTATGAAAATACTGAAGCTGCATATATACAACATTGCCTCGATTGAGAACGAAATGATCGACTTCACGGAATCGCCCCTCGGCGACAGTGACGTGTTTCTGATTACAGGCAAGACGGGGTCGGGCAAGACCACCATCCTCGATGCCATATGTCTTGCACTCTACCGCACTACGCCCCGACTGTGGCAATGCTCGGGGGTGAAGGTGGAAAACAACAGCGACAAACTCGCACTCGACGACCCGCGACAACTCATGCGACGCAACACGGGAGAAGCCTTCGTCATACTGACATTCGAGGGTATCGACGGACATGAATATGAGGCGGAATGGCATGTGCAACGCGGCAAGAAGAAAAAGTCCAACGTGAGTCTTGACCCCGCCACATGGTCGCTGAAGGACATCACATCGGGCAAGGAATACACAGGACGAGGCGAGAAGGTGAACGATGTGAGGGATGCCATACAACTGGCTGTGGGACTGGAGTTCAGCCAGTTCTGCCGCACAACCATGCTGGCACAGGGTGAGTTTACACGATTCCTCAAGAGCAGCGAGAAGGAAAAGGTGGAAATACTTGAAAAAATCACACACTTCACTGAATACACCCTGATAGGCAGACGTATATACGAAATCACATCGGAAAAGAAGAAGGCTCTCGACGAGGCGCTCATAAAGGCTCAGGACACAGGTCTCGGCGACGAGGAACTGGCAGCCCTGCATGAGGAGACAAGGACTATCGAGTGCACGATGAAACTGAAAGGGGAAGAGAGGACACTGCTCGCGCGCAAAAGTCAATGGTTAACGGACGACACTAAGCTGAAGGAAGAAAAATCGGCTGCCGAGAGCAGTTTGAGAACGGCTGAGGAATTAATTACCACCGACAATTTTAAGGATAACGAACTGACAGTCAGACAATGGCGCGACACCGCCGACGCAAGGACGGCACTGAAGGAAAGGAAGAATGCTGAGGCAGCTGCCGGAAAATACGAAGAGCAACGAAAGGAACTTGCCGAGACATACCGCTCCCTCATCGGAGGCATCGCCTACTATGAGAACCTGCAGAAGGAAAAGAATGACGCATATGCTCTCGTAAAGAAGTATATAGCGGAAAATGCAGACAAGGAGTCCCTATACGACAAGGCTGACGCTATTGCCATTCAGCTCAAGCAGATAGATGCCGACCGCATCAGGATTGGCAATGAGAAAAGAAAGATTACTGACAACAGCAGGACTCTCGCCGAATCTCTTGTGCCACAATTCAACAAGGCGGAGAAGGCACTTGCAGATGCCAACGGGACTATCAGGCAACACGAGAACGAAATCAAGACGCGCGAGGAAGAACTCGACGCCATGGGCATGAACGCACTTTATAAGAAGCAGCAGGACACATCGGGCCTGGTCTCTCTCATAGACCACGCCAAGACCATGCTCAACAATCTCGATAATGTCAGGAAGGCTTTTAAGGAAAGGGGCTTGCAGCTCGACAAGACCCGTGCCGAACTGGAGGATAAATCAAGAAAGGCTGAGGAAATGGAACCTGCAATCACCACTGCCAAGACAAGGATGGAGGCCAAGGAGGAATTGCTCAACAAGCACAACAACACCGTGGAGAAATGGGCGGTGAACATGCGGCACTCACTGCATGTGGGCGACGAGTGTCCCGTATGCAGACAGAAGGTCAACTCCATACCTGAGGAATCCATAATCCAGGAACTGTATCTGCAAGTTAAGGAACAATACGATACAGCAAAGCTGGAATACGACGAACTGCTGAAAAAATGGAACAAACTGACGGCGGAAGTCAATGCCGACAAGAACGCCTTCCAGCGCGACATGCAGGCTCACGACAACGACAAGTCGGTGGCAGAGGCAGAACTCACCGCCAAAGACGCTTGCCTAAAATGTGGCATCACGACATTGGAGGACGACATACGCCAACAGTTGGACGCCCTCATGGCATCATCCCTAAGACAGGGCGAGGAACTGAAAAGAGCAATCGCTGCCGGGGAAGCGAAGGACAAGGAAGTCAAGACGTTGCGCAAGTCACTGTCGGCCATGAGAAAGAATACGGAAACAGTGCTGCAAGTGGCACTTGAGAAATGCAAGGCGGCCAAGGACTCATGCGAAAAGGCCATTGAGACCTCCAACATCGTAATCAAGACAGCAGAGGAGGCTATCGGTCAGAACACCACCGCCATCAACGAATACATCCCCGAACCTGAATGGACGGAAGAGCCGAAGGAATATGCCGCCAAACTGACGGCAGCGGCAAAGGCATACCGCGACAAGCAGCAGGAAAAGAACACCCTGGAAAAGGGACTTGAACAGTTGGCTAACATACTGGACAACACCCGCGACACACAGCGTAACATACTCGCCGCCCTGCCCGACTGGCACAGGATTGAAGCCGCGGAATGTAGGCGCAACAACTCATTGGTGTCGGAGATGAACTCGCTTGCAAACTCTGTCATATCCAACATCGCCCTCGGCAACAAGGCTAAAGAATCAATCTCAAAAGCCCAACAGCAAATCGACTCCTATCTCGACGGCAACCCCGCAATGGACATCAGCATATTGGAGAAACTTGGCAGCCTCTCTCCAGCTTATATAGATACCATTGAGGCGGAATGTCAAAGGCTGAGGTCGGACATCCAGAAACATCAGGCCTTGCTCGCAAATGTCAATTCGCGCATCCAGGCACATCTTGACAACGAGACAAGCCAACTGATAACCGAAGAGGACAATGTGGAGACATTAGGCGACAACATCCTGACGCTTGACACGGAAATAAACCGACTCAACCAGGACTACGGAGCAAAGAGGAAAACCATCGAGGACGACAAGGCGAAGAAGGCGAGCGTGGCACTGCTGAAGGAACAGGCGGACAAGGCACAAGAGGAATACGACCGCTGGTATCGCGTGAACACACATATCGGCGACGCCACCGGCTCAAAGTTCCAGAAGATTGCCCAAAGCTATATCCTCGGCAGTCTTCTGAATTCAGCCAATGTTTATCTGCGGCGGTTGGCACCGCGATACACCCTGCACGCCGTGCCCGGCACATTATACATATCACTTGAGGACGCCTACCAAGGTTTTGCCTCGCGTGGCACCGACTCGCTGAGCGGCGGCGAGAGTTTCCTCGTCTCCCTTGCCCTCGCCTTGGCACTTGCCGACATAGGCGACAGCCTCTCGGTTGACACCCTCTTCATCGACGAGGGTTTCGGCACCCTGAGCGGCCAGCCCCTCACCAATGCCATCCACACCCTGCGCACCCTCCACAGCCAGAGCGGCAGACACGTGGGCATAATCAGTCACGTGGAAGAGGTGAAAGCCAACATCCCCGTACAGATACAAGTAATCCAGGAGGGCAACAACTCAAGCAGCACCATAAGGGTGACATGCGAACAAGGCAGCTTGGTTACCTTTGACGACAGAAAAAAAACATTGAAACGTGATTACTGATTATGAAAAGTTGGGGATTTCGTTGGGTATTTCATAAAATGCAAAATGCTAAACAGCTATCTTTTAGCTATTTAGCATTTTTAGAAGTACGCCTGATAGGACTCGAACCTACACGTCTGAGACACTAGATCCTAAGTCTAGCGCGTCTACCAATTCCGCCACAGGCGCGATTTGCGGGTGCAAAGGTACGACTTTTTTTTTATTTAACCAAATCTTTTCGCAGTTATTTTGATAAAATCGCTCTCGCCGCCTCTATTATAGTGTCTTCGCCACGAAGAAGGTCTGACTGAAGAAGGTCAACACGCACGTCGGGAGAGATGCCAAACTCAGTGTCCTGCTTCTCTACATCATACATCGGACAGGCACTGAAACGGACACTCCAACCGTTGGGCAGGCTCGACGAGAAAGGCAAACCCGCTCCGCCGCCGGTGTGGTCGCCCACGATGGTGGCAGTGGGACACTGCTTCATATACTTGACAAACTCATTGGCGGCACTATATACACCACGGTTGGTGAGCACACACACTGGCTTGTGCCAACGGATGTTGGACGAGGGGTCGAGCCACTGCTCCTCCAAGGACGAGAAATCGGAATGGCCCGCACCTGTCTTGTGCTGCATATATCCCACCATAGTGCGCTCGTTGAAGAAGCGGGCTGCAAGGCGCTCGGCATACAGAAGGTTGCCGCCGCCATTGTCGCGGATGTCAAGGATAAGCCCTTGGCAGAACATGAGGTTGATGAACATCTTGTCGAGATTGCCCTCGCCAATGCCATCCATAAAGCTCTCATAACGCACATAGGCGATATTGTCGTCAAGTATGCGATAGGACAGTCCGGAGGCTATCTTATAGTCTGTGCCAAGATAACGGCGGTAGAGCGTGTCGCTGCTGTTGGCGGGATAGCCTTCCTTCCAACTCCAATAGCGTGAGAAATCGCCTGTGGAAGAGAGGTTTACATGACCGTCCTTCACCTCGGCAAGCATCTCGGAGAGCACCTCGAAGAGCTGGTCGGAATTCATGGTGACATCGATGCGCTTGGAATAGCGGGCACGCACCTCGTTCCAGTCGAGACCGTAGGCCTGGCGCTTATAGTCGAAGAAGCAGTAATGCTCGTCCATTATCTTCCACAAAGCCTCGAAATTGCCTTGCGGCGAGTTGTCGTATTCGTCAACATCCACGCATGAGACCAAGGAGAGAGACGCGATACACATTATTATATATATAATACACTTTTTCATGGGCGATAACTGATGATTGAGAATTTCTTGACGAATCCGAACATAAAGCGATGGGAATAGACGTGAGACTTCAGTCCGTTGACATCGGCCTGCTGTATGTCGCCGAGATAACCGAGGCGCAGGGTGGCGGTGCGGCTGACATTGAAGTCTGCCATAAGCTGGTGGCGCATGGTGGGCGACGAGACGAAGGTGGTGGGCACGATGTTGTGGTCGTAGTTGCCACGGCTGAATATCTCGTAATACGACTGTCCGTAGTTGGGCGAGAACATCACACCCACGAGCGGCAACTGAGTCTCATAGCGCAGGGCGGCATTGCGACCGAAGAGGCGGAAACGCCAGGTTGCAACTCCTGTGGGCATAATATTCAGCGAAAGCCTGCCCTGTGCGGGGTTGTTGCTGTTGTAGGTGTTATAGATAAATCCGATGTTGGCGGCAGCCATACCTCCCGCTTCGAGAGTGAGACGGCCAGAGAGGAGGGTCCAGCGGCGAAGGCGTCCTATGAAGAAGGTGTAGTCGCCCTGCAGTTCCTCCACCTGGTCGGGACGGTCGTTGACATGGGCGAAGTTGGCCTGATGCTCCATGAGCGTGTGCCATGCGCGGTCCTTACGGGCGCGGTCGGTGGCGTAGAGATATGTGACGCCCGCCCCCGAGAAATGCTCTTGGGAGAGATAGGTGTCGAGGATACGGGTGGAGCCAATGCCTATCTGATATGAGGATGTGCGCTGCACGTCCTGTGCCACCACCGATATTGGCACGAGGGCGAGAATGAGGGATATTAATTTAGATGTCATCGGGGAAGAGATTTAGTTGACCGGTTATTTCGTCTCTTACTTGCCGTTCGCTCTTGCCGGCATCAGGGTCGAGATTGACTTCTTCTTCCTTGTCGTCTGCATCATCCACTTCATCCCCGGCAGGAGGCTCAGGCCAACGAGTAGGCTCAAGTTCCTCGATGTTCTCGATTTGCCATGTGGTGATGCGCTTGCCCTTGGCCTTGAATCCCTTGACGGCGATGAATTGCTCGGCATCTATCTCCATAGGCTCGCGGAAGGCGTCGTTGCCGCCGAAGGTGACCTTGATGCGCGGATAGACCTGACAGGTGAGGAGTATCTCCTTGCTGGCGGGATTCTCGCCAAGATAGTTCTGCTTGCGCTTGGTGGCCTCCATCTCGAATCGCTTCATATAGGGATATCCGGCATTGTCGGCATCGAACAGGACGGCTGTCCATATCTTACGCTCATCGTATTTCTCGATGATGGCGATATTGTCCTCATAATGATTGTTGGCATCGAAGTTGGTGAGATAATAGTCACCGTTCTTCAGGACGACGAGTATCTGGTCGTCGTCATAGAACTCGCCGAGCAATGTCCCGTGCTCGTCGTAATTCAGGCGGTTGACATCGGGGTCGAACCACACCTTGCGCCCGCCGAGGGTGGAATGTCCGTGGCTCTTGAGACCGATGCGGTGGATGGATTTCTTGGTGAGCAGGTTACCCTTCGACGAGCGTCCCTTGATGAGAATCTGCGAGAAGTCCTTGTCGAGGAAGATGGAGCCTTTCTTCACCTCAGTCGGTTCGAGAGTCACCTTGATTATCTCGGCCTCACCGTTGGGGTTAGCAGTGAAATACACGATCTTCGAGCCTGGTGTGCCTTGGGTGAGGTCGTACTCGCGGTCGCGGGTGACACTCGTGACATTGAATCGCTTGATAAAGTAAAAACCCTTCTTGCCGTCGCGATACACCACATTATATATAGTGCGCTGGTCGTTCTTCTTGAACACTCCCACGTGAAGTATGTTCTTGCCCACGAATATCTTGTCGGCCACCTTGATGACCTTGTATTTTCCGTCCTTATAGAAGATGATGATGTCGTCGATGTCGGAGCAGTTGCATACGTATTCGTCCTTCTTCAGGCCAGTGCCGATGAATCCCTCCTGACGGTTGATATACAGCTTCTCGTTGGCCTCGACCACGGTGGTAGCCTCGATGGTGTCGAAGTTGCGTATCTCGGTGCGGCGAGGATGCTCGTGCCCGTACTTGTCCTTGAGGAACTGGAACCAGTTGGCGGTCACCTCCACAAGGTTGGCGAGGTCGCGGTCGATCTGCTCTATCTCCGCCTTGATGCGCGCCATAAGCTCGTCGGCCTTGTCCTTGTTGAACTTCAGGATACGCTGCATCTTGATTTCGAGGAGCTTGAGGATGTCATCCTTAGTCACCTCGCGCACAAACTGCGGATAATACGGAGTGAGCCGCTCGTCGATATGCTCACAGACGGAATCCACGTCCGGGGCCTGTTCGAACTTGCGGTCCTTGTATATGCGTTCCTCTATGAATATCTTCTCAAGCGAGGCGAAGTGGAACTGTTCGAGCAGTTCACCCTTGCGTATCTCCAGTTCCTGGCGAAGCAGGTCCTTGGTGTGATCTACCGAATGGCGTAGCACGTCGCTGACAGTGAGGAATTGCGGCTTGTTGTTCTCGATGACGCAGCAGTTGGGCGAGATGTTCACCTCGCAGTCGGAGAAGGCATAGAGGGCGTCGAGCGTCTTGTCGGATGACACTCCCGGGGCGAGATGCACCTGTATCTCGACCTCGGCGGCGGTGTTGTCATCCACCTTGCGCGCCTTTATCTTACCCTTCTCGATGGCTTTCAGAATAGAATCGATGAGTGTGGTTGTGGTCTTGCCGAAAGGAATCTCACGTATGACGAGAGTCTTGTTGTCGAGCTTCTCAATCCTTGCCCTCACCTTAAGACTGCCTCCACGCTGTCCGTCGTTGTATTTACCCACGTCGATACTGCCGCCCGTGGGGAAGTCGGGGTAAAGTTGGAAGGGGCGGTCGTGCAGATAGGCTATGGCTGCATCACAAATCTCGCAGAAGTTATGCGGCAGGATCTTTGACGACAGTCCCACGGCAATACCCTCCACGCCCTGAGCCAACAGCAGCGGGTACTTCACGGGCAGGGTTATGGGTTCCTTGTTGCGCCCGTCGTAGCTCATCTGCCACTCGGTGGTCTTGGGATTAAACACGGTGTCGAGGGCAAACTTCGACAGTCGCGCCTCGATGTATCGGGGTGCTGCGGCACGGTCGCCCGTGAGGATATTGCCCCAGTTACCCTGGGTATCCACCAGCAGGTCCTTCTGTCCCAACTGCACGAGGGCATCGCCTATGGAGGCATCGCCATGAGGGTGGAACTGCATGGTGTGTCCCACGATGTTCGCCACCTTGTTGAAGCGTCCGTCATCCATCCGCTTCATCGAATGGAGAATGCGTCGTTGCACGGGTTTCAGACCGTCCTCGATATGGGGGACAGCACGCTCAAGTATAACGTATGATGCATAGTCGAGAAACCAGTTCTGATACATTCCGCTGAGGTGATGCACGGCGGAAGCGTCGAATCGGTTCACTGGTTTGTAGTCAGAATGGGCACCGATTTCGGCGGCGTCCATTATCTCATTGTCTTTTGTTTCGTCACTCATCTTCTCACAAATTTCCTACAAAGTTACGGCAAAATTTTGAAATATGCAAAAAAAAGCAAGTGTTTTAATTCTTTTTGTAGTTTTAACGCAATATTTTTTGGTTTTTCCAAAATAATACAGTAACTTTGCAAGCTAAAAATAAGATATTTATAATTTATAATTTAAGAAATGGCACAAGAAGACGTATTCAAGAAAATTGTTTCACACTGCAAGGAATATGGTTTCGTATTTCCCAGCAGCGAGATTTACGATGGTCTCGGCGCCGTATATGACTACGGACAGAACGGAGTGGAACTGAAGAACAACATCAAGCAGTACTGGTGGAAGAGCATGGTCCTGCTGCACGAGAACATCGTGGGCATTGACTCTGCTATCTTCATGCACCCCACCATCTGGAAGGCAAGCGGACACGTTGACGCATTCAACGACCCACTGATCGACAACCGCGACTCAAAGAAGCGCTATCGCGCCGATGTGCTCATCGAAGACCAGATTGCCAAGTACGACGAGAAAATCCAGAAGGAGGTTGCCAAGGCTCGCAAGCGCTTCGGCGACTCATTCGACGAGGAAAAGTATATGGAGACAAGCGAGCGCGTGAAGGAGACCAAGGACAAGCGCGACGCACTCCACGCCCGATATGCAGAGGCCATGCAGGGTCCTGACCTTGAGGCACTGAAGCAGATTATCCTGGACGAGGAGATTGTTGATCCCATCAGCGGCACCAAGAACTGGACCGACGTGCGCCAGTTCAACCTTATGTTCGCCACCGAGATGGGGGCATCGGCTGATGCCTCGATGAAGGTTTATCTGCGTCCGGAGACAGCACAGGGTATCTTTGTAAACTACCTGAACGTGCAGAAGACGGGCCGCATGAAGATTCCTTTCGGAATAGCACAAATCGGCAAGGCATTCCGCAACGAGATTGTTGCGCGACAGTTCATCTTCCGTATGCGCGAGTTCGAGCAGATGGAGATGCAGTTCTTCGTGAAGCCGGGCACCGAACTCGAATGGTTCCCGAAGTGGAAGCAGACACGTATGGCATGGCACCAGGCTCTCGGTTTCGGTGCTGAGAACTACCGATTCCACGACCACGACAAGCTGGCACACTATGCCAACGCAGCCACCGACATCGAGTTCAAGATGCCGTTCGGATTCAAGGAGGTGGAGGGTATCCACAGCCGCACCAACTTCGACCTCTCGCAGCACGAGAAGTTCTCGGGCAAGGGCATCAAGTACTTCGACCCGCAGACCAACGAGAGCTACACCCCGTATGTCATCGAGACATCTATCGGTGTTGACCGTATGTTCCTCTCTATCATGTGTCACGCATACGAGGAGGAGAAACTGGAGAACGGCGAGACTCGCGTGGTGTTGAAGTTGCCCGCAGCACTGGCTCCAGTGAAGCTCGCCGTGATGCCATTGGTGAAGAAGGACGGACTGCCCGAAAAGGCACGCGAGATAATCAACGACCTGAAGTTCCACTTCAACTGCCAGTATGACGAGAAGGACTCTATCGGAAAGCGCTATCGCCGTCAGGATGCCATCGGTACGCCTTACTGCGTGACCGTTGACCACGACACTCTCAAGGACAACTGTGTGACACTGCGTTTCCGCGACACCATGGAGCAGGAGCGTGTGCCTATCTCAGAGCTTAACAGTATCATCGAGGACAAGGTGAGCATAGCAAGCCTTCTTAAGAAGTTACAATAACTTTCTTGGGGAAGTTAAAGAAGTTAAGGAAGTTAAAGGAGTTAAAGACAAATGTTTAAACATAGAATAATCTTTTCCATGCTGATGATGGTCGTGGCGTTGTTCGCCACGACCTCATGCAGCGAGGAAGACAATACCGTTGAAGAATACGCCGACTGGGTGAACGTCAACGACAAGTACTACGACGAACTGACTGCCAAGGTGCAGGCTATGGGCGACAACAGTACGTGGAAGCGGGTGCGCACATGGTCGAAGATTGCAGAGGCTGCAAATGCCAACTCTGACTATATCATCATGGAGAAGCTTGGCAGCGACCCTGCGGCAAAGGATGATTTTCCACAATACTCCGACTCTGTGAAGGTGCACTATCAGGGACGCCTGCTCCCCTCTCCCACCTATCCCAAGGGTTATCTCTTTGACTCATCATACCAAGGAGTGTTTGACCCGGCGATTGCAAATCCCACAAAGTTTGCAATCAGAGGAGTTGTAGATGGTTTTTCCACTGCCTTGCTCAATATGCGCCGCGGCGACTATTACAGGGTTTACATACCCTACCAGTTAGGATATGGTCTGTCAGCCAGCAGTTCAATACCCGCAGGCAGCACGCTGATATTCGAAATCCGAATGGTGGATTTCTGGTGATGCTTTAGCCACAGATTTCCACAGATAATATTTTTTGGCACGGAAAACCACAGCTTTTTCAAAGACACGGCTTGGCTGCGCATAGAGATTTAGTATAGCGTTTATACAAACAAAGCCATTCTTATTGCGCAGCCAAGCCATGTCTTTATTAAAAAGCCGTGTCAATCCGTGCCTATTTTAAAAGTCTTTCCTCAATAGATTCTTGCAGTTGAAGAAATTGTCGCGACTGCATATATCCCATGTTCTTTTTCAGCATTTGCTTGGTGTCGGCAAGCGAGTTCTCATAGCATGAGAGTTCGTTGTGCATCTGAGTGCGATGGATGGCAGTGCGGCTGATTTCACTCTCGCGCTCCATGCGAAGCCGGTTGCACACCTTGGTCATCACCGGAGCCACCACGGCATCGAAGAGATGATGACCCTGTATGTATAGGTATGTCTCCTGGGGAGTAACGCCGAGCCGCAACAGGTCGTCGCGGGTATCGAGGTATTTCTGCTTGCGTCCCGGAAACTTCTGTTGCAGCCATTTCACCTTACGCATACACTTGCCACGCAGGTGCTCAATGCACTCCTCGGGATGCTGGAGCGAGAAGCCGCCAAGGTCGATGGTGGTATTGAAATCGGAGAGCGAGAAACGACTGTATTCACCGCTGCGATAAAGCATCACCGACCACACAAACAAGGGGAAGATGGCTTCGGAATATCCCCGCATAAATGTGGGGAAGTCAAAGATGCGGTGGTCGTTGAGTGTCACCATCACAGCCACGGTGTTAAGGCTCTCGGCATAGCACTGGTAGTTTTCGATGGCATATACGATGGTATGGAACACGTATGGCGACTCAAGGATTTTCTTCGACGTGGGCGATGAACCTTGCAGGAGATAGTCATAATCGGCATCCACGCAGGCAATCATGTCGGGTCCCACATTCTCGCCAATGACATTCATCAGTGCCGACTTCTTGCCGCGCTCCAGTTTGTCGCGAGTGGGCAGCATCACCTCGAAGTAGCGTGTCTCGTCCTCGAATCGGGAGAGCACGGTGCGCCAGAAGAAGACATCATCGTAGCTTTCCACGTAAGCCACTATCTTCCTCCGGGCATTCTTAGACACCAACTTGTTAGCCGCCGCCACATACCCCGCCGTAACATTGTCCTTCAGCCGCTTCATACCTTTAAAAACTTAATATTGCATCTCTGTATCTCCGTGTCTCTGTGTTTAATCTCACATCGTGATGTCCGTCACTTCCGTCACCTTGTCCATCCATCCGTTCATGATCACTGCCGGCGAATGAGTGGTGAGGATAATCTGGACATTGGGATTGAGGTCGAGAATCATGTCGATGAGTTTCTGCTGCCAATCAACATGCAGGCTCACCTCCGGCTCGTCCATAAAGAGCACATAATGCTGGTTGTCCTCGATGAGCACGGTGAGCAGTATGGCAAGCATCTGCTTTTCGCCGCTCGAAAGCTGGTAGGGCATCAGCTCCTCACCAATCTGCGTAAAGGCAATCTCGTTCTTAGTGCGTATGAGCCGCTTGCCTGTCTCGGCAAAGAGGCGGTCGAGCATATCCTGAAACTTCTTCTTCGGCTCTGATATCCTCTGTGCCTCGATGGCGGCATCCGGCCTGCCGCTCTGCAGCACCTCGATGATGCGGTTGCCGATGTTCACCTGGTAGTCGAGATACTTGCGCTGCAGCTGGTAGAGCTGCCAGTCGAGTTCGGTGACCACCGACGCATCCACAATCTTGTTGACAGTCTCGCTGCTGATGAGCGGGCGGTCCATACTGCGTATCACGTCATAGCGGATCCAACGGGCATCCTCGGGCATAACCTTCAGCCTTACGCCCTTGAGCATATGGCTCGGAAACTCGCCCCCTGGGAGGAGTCCCTTCACCACCTTATTTAATATAGTACTCTTTCCCACTCCGTTGATACCGCTGAGGATATTCACGTGCGGGTCGAGGTTCCACACTATGTGCTTGGTGCCGCTCCATAGCGAATCAATCTCTATTTGGTCTATATAATCAGCATATTTCTGCATAGGCTTTCAGATTTTTATCGTTTTTCGACGCAAATATAGCAATAATTCCTGAATAATGAGTAACTTTGCAGCCGAAAAAGATTAAAATAAGAAAAAATGGATAACAAAAGACCACTTTTAGCTCATTTGAGCATGTTTTTCGCCTGTGCTTTTTGGGGGCTTATGGCTCCACTTGGCAAAGACGCAATGACCCACGGCATCACGTGTATCGACATGGTGACTTTCCGCGTGGCGGGTGCAGCAGTGCTTTTCTGGATAACATCGATGTTCGTAAAGCGCGAGCACGTGCCTGTGAAAGACGTGTTCCGTCTCGGCCTTGCCGGACTCTTCGGACTGACGCTCAACCAGTGCGGATTCACCATCGGACTGAGCATCACCTCGCCCATCAACGCCAGCATCGTGACCACCTCGATGCCTATCTTCGCCATGCTGCTCTCGGCACTCATACTGAAAGAACCGCTGACCACAAAGAAGGTGGGCGGCGTGCTGCTCGGTTTCTCGGGAGCCATCATCCTCATCCTGTCGAGCGCTACGGCAGCGAGCGACAAGGTGGGCGACATACGCGGCGACCTGCTATGCCTGTTCGCCCAGTTCTCCTTTGCCCTCTATCTATCTCTGTTCAATCCGCTGATAAGAAAATACTCGGTGTTCACGGTGAACAAGTGGATGTTCACCTTTGCCACCTTATATATATTACCCTTCACCTTCAGCCATGTGGCAGCCATCGACTTCCCCAATGTCCCCACCTCCACATGGCTCGAAACCCTGTTCGTGGTGTTCATCTGCACCTACGTGTGCTATATCCTCACGATGAACGCCCAGCAGACACTGCGTCCCACGGTGGTGAGCGTGTATAACTATGTGCAGCCAATGGTGGCAGTGGTGGTGAGCGTGCTCACGGGCCTTGGCATATTCAAGCCCGCCCATGCCTTAGCCGTGGTCCTCGTGTTCTTCGGTGTGAGATTAGTCACCAAGAGCAAGAGCCGCAGGGACATGGAGGGGGAAGGAGTTAAGGAGTTAAGGAGTTAAGGAGTTAAGGAGTTAAGGAGTTAAGGAGTTAAGGAGTTAAGCCAATAGTTTTGAGCATAGACATCCATCGCAATAACATTTGGCTTAACTCCCAGCGACCATAGGGAGCGATAACTCCTTAACTCCTTAACTCCTAAAAAGAATCCTTAAACCTCAGTAGGGCTTCAAGCATTTCGAGGCGCGGCATGGCAAATCCGGCCTGCCGCGCCTCTGCTATCGGGCGCGTATATAGAAACTCTATCTCCATCGGACGATGGAAGTCGTGGTCGAGCTTCATGCTCGGGGAATAAGGCACCATCACCTGGGTGTTGCGTATCATCTTGTCGGCAAATGACTCGTCGAGTCCCTCGACACCCAAGGCATTGGCGGCACCGATTACCTCCATCATCTGCTCGCGTATGAGCTTCAACGTGGCGGGATTTGACAACAGACGGTCGGTCTGGGTGTCGAGAGCCACCGTCATCCCGTTGAACGGCATGTTCCACACAGCCTTCTTCCATCGGGCCTGACGATATTCCACGTCAGCCACGCCAATCCCCGCCTTCCTCATGTCATCCAGCATGGCGGCATATCGCGCTGCATCACGGCACGAGTAATTACCAATGTTTATATTGCCATAGCACTGGTGGTTGACCACTCCCGGCTCCGTCTTTGCCGAACAGATGAAGGCAAGTCCGGCAGCCAAGCGGATATCAGGAAACATCATCTCAACCGACGTTTCCACCCCTATGCCGTTCTGTATAAGCAGCACCATCGTGTCCGGCTTCAACAGCGGCGGCAGTAGCGAAGTCAGGAGATGATTGTTGGTGGTCTTGAGTGCCACAATCACCACGTCGCACTGCGGCATGTCCTCAGTGCGGCGATAGACATTAGGTCTGTCAATATGAAATGAACCGTCGCAGGAGTTCACCTGCAAACCATTGTTTAACACATATTCATAATCGGAATGAAGCAGGAAATGCACTTCCGCCCCACCCCGGGCTAATTTTGCACCATAGTAGCCTCCTATGGCACCGGTACCAATAATTGCATATCTCATATCTCTATTATTTCTTAACCTGAATATTTCATACTAATAATAAAAAAGTGAGGTTATTTAACACT
>SAMEA3663208__coassemble_141_pt1 | contig 35648 bp, 30 predicted proteins | sample SAMEA3663208__metabat2_low_PE_010 | metagenome-assembled genome bin SAMEA3663208 (sample SAMEA3663208) | pig gut metagenome | biome: pig gut; feature: pig-associated habitat; material: faeces | place: China | collected 2013
TAAAGTTCATCTTTTCTTAAAATTTTAGAGTCAACCTATTCTAAAAAAAGACAAACCGTCATTATTGAGAAAATACAATGCCAATAGTAATAAACTCACGAAGCCCGAACGGTACAGAGGATTGTCACCTATTCCACCCAGGGGACTGTCACCTATATCACCCTGTACCACATCTCCTGTACCACAGTTTTGTTAAATACCCATAAATATCACGCAATAATTATCCGTATATTGAGTTTTTTTATTATCTTTGCCAATCAAAATCATACATAAGAATATGAGAAGATTCATCCGTAAGATAAAAATAGAATGACTAATACTTTATGGACAATATATCCCACTTCCGTTCGCTCGACGAACTGATACGCGCCTTGGACAGGGAACGCAAGCTGCTGCATGCTCTCTTTCAGGACAGGAAACGGCTCTCGTTCCGCTATGACCTGGCACGCGAATTGGCAAGCAAGAGGGATGAGAGCATAGAGTTCCTGCGTCGCTATGGCGTCATACGCGAGAATGCTGACTTCGTGGAGCTGGAGGATGTCTATCTATCCTTCTTCGAAGAAGTGCTAGAGGTGAACGAGGACATCAACGTGGCGAGCGTGAAGGAGAGCATCGACTCGCTGAACAATGCCATCGACTATTATCTCAGCGAGAACAATCCAAGCAGAAAATACGGCTACCTGCGCGACGTGAAGAGAATGCTCCGCAAGATAGCGCTGACCACACTGAGGAATGTAATCGACCTGAAGCGCAACATCGACAACACCTACAAGAACGAGCCAACCTTCGCCATAAAGAAAAAGAAACTTGTCCATTTAGACGAAAAGCGGCGCGACATTGCCGTGCTCATTAACGAATGTGAGCGGGTGATTGACGAGAAGCAGACTACGTTCTTCATGGTCGCCATGGACGTGCAGCTGAAGGAGATTGTGACTGACGTGAAGTTGCAGTTGCGCGAGGTGTATCACAATCTGCTGGAGCTTGACAGACAGATTATCAACTACCTGAACCTGATTGAATATCAGAACCGCCTGTTCCAGAAGGTGCAGAAGCTGAAATACCTGCGCGACCAGATGCTGTTGGAAACTAATACCGACATCAGGGCAAAGCTCTCGGCGAGAAACCCCGTATGGATGGAGCCTCGCCCACGCTATCCGCTTAAGGTTTCATTGTCGATGCTTCGCAATACGGAAGAGGGACTGAAAATCATCCAGGATATTGCCAAGGGAAAAGGCAACAGCCGACTGAGGAAGGGCAACTTGGCAGAACCATTGACTGAGGAAGAACTTACCGAGCAGCGACAGACGCTCCAGATGGTTGATATCAGTGAGGTGAAGAATGCCTTCATGGCATCAGGCGACCACCTTTTCCACTTCGTCATGAACTATTCCAACTATAGGATTCCCATGGACGATGAAGCCAAGTTGGTGCTGTTCTGCCAGATAGCCACACAATATCTCGAAGATGTGGAGATTACGGCAGAATACCGTAAATTCGGCGCAGTGGAGTATCCGCTGATTTTTTCAAAATCCTTTCATTCATAAAAGACATTCAAGATGCGCTATACCAAAGAAATATTTGACATACTGAGCAAGGGCGGATTCATCTCCCAGAACTCCATATCCCAGCAGAGGTCGCATCTCTACGATGCGATAGAGGATGACTTTGAAAGTTATCAGGAGTACTACCGTGGCATTGGCTTCCTGCTCGAAGGGGGCAACGGCTACTACTATTTCTCCCGTACGGAGAACAAGGTTGAACTAACAGACAAGGTGCAGCGGCTTGCGCTGTGGATTGACCGTGTGGATTTCCTCAAGACCTTCAACAACACCTTCGGTTCGGGATTCTCATTCCGAAAGTCAAACATCTTAGAGCAGTTCTCCAGCGACATCGAGCTGAAGGAAAAGGCGCGCAGCCTCTATCCTGATGTAAAGACCAACGAGGAGAAGATGGAGAAACTCATTGCCGACCTGGAGCGACAAGGCTTTGTGGAGTTGGAGAATGAGCTGGACGGCACCTACAAGGTTACTGCCGCCTTCCATTATATCGAAGAACTGATAGATTGTCTCACCATCATTGAAACAGAAGAAGCATGAGAGCCTTACGGAAAATCGTTTTCATCAACAGTGCCAATATACGTTATGCCGAAGTGAAGTTGGATGGCAATGTACACTTCATCGGCACACAGGGAGTGGGCAAGAGCACCTTGCTCCGTGCAATCCTGTTCTTTTATAATGCCGACAAACTGCATCTTGGCATCCCGAAGGAGATGAAATCGTTCGACGAGTTCTATCTGCCTCATGCCAATTCATATATGGTCTATGAGGTGGAGCATGAGCATGGTCCTTTCTCCATCCTTGTCTTCCGTTCCTCGGGCAGGGCATGCTACAGGTTTGTGGATGCTGCTTATCAGAAAGAGTGGATTGTAGATACAAATGGCGAGGTGACGGCAGAAAGCAAGGTGATACGCGAGCGGCTTAACGGAGTATTTATGAGCAAAATAATCGACCGCTACGAGCAGTATCGCGACATCATCTACGGCAACCGTCAGGCTGTGGGCAAGGAGTTCGTACGCTTCCAACTGATGGAGACAGGCCGCTACCAGAACATTCCGCGCAGCATACAGAACGTGTTCCTCAACTCACGCCTCGACGCCAACTTCATCAAGGACATCATCATCCGCTCGATGAGCGAGGAGGAAGCGAACATAGACTTGGGATATTTCCGCCGCCAGGTGGCTGACTTTGAACAGGAATACCGCGACATCTCTTGCTGGTACAAGCAGAACCAAAAGGGAGAATCGGTTGTGAGGAAACAGGCAGAGACAGTGGTGAAGGCATACCATGAATTGCTCTATATGAAGCAGCAAATCACTGACTTATGCGGCGAACTGAAATATGCCGAGCGCACTTCACGCGAACGGCTTCCTCTTATCGAGGCCAAGATTGCCGAGCTTATGCAGGAACAGGAGAAGCAGAAGCGACTGCTTGCAGAACTACAGCAGAAGCATGACACGGAGAAATCGGGCCTCAACCAGGAACAAGGTGTCGTAAACGAAAAACTGAAACGACTGAAGGAACGTCGTGACTACTATACCAAGGAGCAGATTGAGGAAGTAATCAAACGATGCGACAAGGAGCAAGGCGTGAAGGCGGAACTGGACACACTCAAGGAGAGGCTCGCCGAACTTACCGCACGGTTCAACGACATCACGACAAAGTATAAGGCACTATGTCAGAACGTCACCAACCAATTGGAGACATTCCGACACGCACAGCAGGAGCGAATACTGTCGGAAGGTCAAGCCAAACAGAAGACGGACGAGCGACTTCTCGACGAATACAATGCGGCACGCACGGAGATTGAACTCTCTTTCAAAGAGAAGATTGCCACAGCATCGGCTTCGATGGAAAGTATTAAGTCGGAGCAAAACGATTGCGAAAAGGAACTCCTGAAGTTGAAGTATCTCAACCCATTTAAGGAGGAGAAGGATGCCCTGAACAGTCAACTTAGCGAACTTAGTCTGAAAGAAAAGGAACTGCAAGGAACAATAGCTGCCAAGACTGCGGAAATCAATCGACTTCAGGCAGAATATGACAAACAGGAGGTGGAGACTCTTGCCAACTATCAACGCCAGATGGACGACAAGCAGGCGCAAATGGACTCGCTCAAAGAGCAGATTGCAGCGATTGACAAGATTCTCGACCGCACGAAAGGCTCTCTGTATGAATGGCTTGAGGAAAACAAGAAGGACTGGGAGCAGAACATCGGTAAGGTCATTAATGAGGAAAAGGTGCTATATCAGACTGGCTTGCATCCGCAGAAAGCGGAGGGAACTTCGTTGTATGGAGTGCGTCTGGACCTTGCCGACCTACCGCTGAACGTAAGGAAGCCCAAACAACTGCAAGAGGAGAAGACTACACTGGAAAACAAGCTGAATGGCATCAAGGCTGAGTTGAATAAACTTCAGGAGGAAAGAGAGAAAGCCATCGAGGAATTGAAACATCAGTTTAGTCCCAAAGTGAAAGACCTTAGACAACAGAAGTCACTTGCCGAGGCTGAGCTGAACATGATTCCACAGCAAAGGAAAGCCATACGTGTAAAGTTGGAGGACTTTGAAGCCAAGGGCAAGACCCTCATAGAGCAGCGACAGCAGGAACTGAACTCCCGTCAGCAGGAGTTGGCCCACAGCATGACTGCGGCACATGCTCATCTCGAAAAAACAAATGCCGACAAACAGAAGCAACTCACCGCAGCACAAAAGAAATACGACGAGGCCAAGAGAAGCAACGGGAAGGGTTACATGGAGCGCGTGGCGGAGATTCAGGCTGAAACCAAGCTCCGCGAGAAAGAAGCTGAGGCAGAACTGCTGAAACTTAGGCAGATGGAAGTGGGAGAACTGAAAGGCCGTGGTGCAGATACCAGTTTGGTTGAGGACTGCAAGTCAAAGATACAGACAGCGGAGAATGATCTGAGGTATATCGAGCTGCACCGCAAGTTGGTGTATGACTACCGACGTGACAAGGAGGAACTTTTCGACCAGGAAGAGAAGCTCAAGAACCAGAAGAAGATGCTTGCCGACAAGCTCTCGCAACTGAACGAGAAATACGCCTTGCGCAAGCAGAAATACGACGGACATTTAACCGCCATAGCCAAAGAACTGAGCGGACGAAAGGACGAAAAGCAACGCACAGAAGAGGAACTGACAAAGGCAGAACGTTTCGCCCACGACGAGAATCTCTGTCCGCCGATGCTGACAGATGCAAAGGAGAAGCAGACACTGCGCACTCCCGGACAAGCTGTTGACGAACTCACCGGCATCATCGTGTCAAGACAGAAATGCCAGAACCAGTTCAAGCAGGGCGTCAATGTGTTCAAAGCCAATTTCTCGGCTAAGAACACTTTCAACTTCCGCACAGAGCTTACCCTCGACGAGGACTACCTCGACTTCGCCAACAACCTCGACGACTTCCTCATCAACAACAAGTTGGAGGAATACCGCCGCAGGACCAGCGAACGCTATGTGGACATCCTTGCACGAGTGTCGAAGGAGGTGGGCGAACTGACACGCCATGAGTCGGACGTTGATAAGATTATCCATGACATCAACAACGACTTCAAGGAGCGCAACTTCGTCGGGGTCATCAAGCTGATAGCCCTTCAGTCGGTGCCGTCTGCCGACAAGATGGTGCAACTGATGAAGCGCATCAAAGAGTTCAACGACGACAACCAGTTTGCCATGGGAGAGATGAACCTCTTCTCAACCGCCAACCGTGAGGAGGTGAACCATAAGGCGGTTGTCCATCTGCTCGACTTCATGAAGTCGCTTACCGACAATCCGCAACGCCAATACCTCACGCTCTCCGACCTCTTCCAGCTTCAGTTCCGCATCATAGAGAACGACAACGACACGGGCTGGGCAGACAAGCTCTCGCATGTGGGCAGTGAGGGAACGGACACACTCGTGAAGGCGATGATCAACATCATGCTCATCAACGTGTTCAAGGCGAAGGTGAGCCGCAAGTTCGGCGACTTCCGCATCCATTGCATGATGGACGAAATAGGCAAACTGCATCCGCAGAACGTGAAGGGCATACTCGACTTTGCCAACGCACGCAATATCCTGCTCATCAACTCTTCGCCCATCACTTACAACGTGACCGACTACCGCTACACCTATCTCCTGCAGAAGGACGGCAAGTCGAAGACCATCATCCACCCGCTCATCTCACAACTATGAAGATAACTACAGCACTCATCGACAAACTCATCCGCCTTGCTGGAGGAGAGTCACTGCCTGCCAGCCAACTGCGAGGGGAGTGGGTGGACGAACTGCTGCGCGAAGGACTTCTCGTAAGTACCTCGCATGGCAGTCGCAGAACACTCCGTGCTCCCCTACCCCAACCTTTCTGTCGTGCACTGTCTGCCCTTGACGAGAGGTTGACCGACTTGAATCAGATGCGGGAGATGCTATTGTCAGAGGAGGCTTTACGTGCCGAACAAGCTGCAGCCACTGGCAACTCAAAACTGCTGACCGTCCGTTCATGTCCGGGCTTTCCCGTCAACTCCTACGAGCCGATTGTATGCAGTCTGCACGGACGGGAATTCGTGGTCAATCCCCAGGAAGGAAGTTTCCAGTTCGTGGCTGATTGGCAGGAGTTCCGCATCCCGGAGGATGTCGTGGTCGTAGGTATAGAGAACATGGAGAACTTCCGTCTTATCCGCAGTCAACGCACCTTGTTTGAACAATCCATAGGCAGCGAACACCTCCTTTTCGTGTCACGCTATCCGCAATCCACCGACCTCGCCTCATGGTTGCAACTCATTTCCAACCGATATGTACATTTCGGCGACTTCGACCTTGCCGGCATCCATATCTTCCTCACCGAGTTTCATTTACATCTGGGCGAACGCTCCTCATTCCTTGTCCCCGAAGACATTGAGGCAAGGCTATCCCATGGTTCAAGAGAGCGATACGACAGTCAGTACCGTCATTTCCGTCATCTGCATTGCGACAACCCTTCCCTCCAACGCCTTATAGACCTTATTAATAAGTATCACAGGTGTTACGACCAGGAAGGATATATCACTCAACTTTCGGAAGTATGAATAATATATTATTTCTACATGGTTTCTTTGCCACAGGCAGTGCTCCTATTCCGAAGATGGAATCTCCACAGCTGTCCCAAGTGCGGTGGAGAGATGACACCAACGGGTAAAGATGAATTTTGGACATAAGGCAAAATAAGTATACAAGAAGTCACAAGGATTACAATATCTTACTTTTTCCGTTCGTCATATCTAACATACAAACCCGCAAGAATGGTGCCCGAGATGGAATGGTAGGCACAGCTGATGGCGCACGGCACCACACAGAGTATGGCTTCGGGAGTGCGGGCGAGAATGTCGTCGTTGGCAAAGAATGCCGTGGCAAGCACCGTGGCCATGCCAGCATTCTGCATTCCCACCTCGATGGATATAGTGCGTTTCTTGGCAAGAGAGAAACGGAAGAGTCTGCCAACATTATAACCGAGTACATATCCGAGGGTGTTATGGCAGAACACCACGGCAAGCATCAGCAGGAACAATCCCATACCGTGAATCATCAGTTGGGGCTTGACCTGAGACACCACACCTCCTACTATTAACGCAAGACTCGTGACACTCACTCCCGGCATCATCTGCCTCACGTCATCATACCAACGATGGCGGCTGGCATAGCGGTTGACCAAGAAGCCTACCGTCACCGGCAATATCGTGATGAGCAATATGCCACGGAACATCCCGAGGGTGTCAACCTCAATGCGTGTGTCGGCAAGCCACCATACAAGCAAGGGTGTCATAAACGGAGCAAGCAGGGTGGAAGCCGTAGTCATGCCCACCGAGAATGCCACGTCGCCCTTACACAGAAACGACATAATGTTGCTCGACACTCCACCGGGGCAGCATCCCACGAGGATAATGCCGATGGAAAGATATGGATTGAGTCCGAACACCACCGTCAGCAGATAGGCTATGAGGGGCATCAGCGTGAACTGTGCGCAGGCTCCGATGAATATGTCCCAAGGCCGGCTGAAAAGAATGCGGAAGTCGTCAGCCGACAGGGTCAGACCCATCGTCAGCATTATCACACCGAGGATGACGCTCGACACGTCTCCCCTAACCCACCCGAACACTTCGGGCAGAAGGAAAGCCAACAAGGCTGCGGCTATAACGTAAGTAGATGAGTGTGAAGCCATCCATGCACTCACCTTTTTCACTGTTTCTTTCATAATAATCGGGCGCAAAGATACATATTTCCATTTAATTGAGCAAACATTTAGGCGGAAAATAGCAAGTTTTCAGAAAAAGCTGCCGCTATTTCAAAAAAAAGCAGTATCTTTGCGACCGAAAGGTAATAATTAATGGATATTTCACAAAGTGTAAATAATCACATATAAAACAATGATACAACAAAAAGAATTCACACTATCGGCCAAGCGCAGGGGATGCCATCTCGTGACTCAGGAGATTATGGCTAACCTGCCGAGACCATTGCCGAAGACAGGACTGCTGAACCTCTTCGTGAAACACACGTCGTGCGCACTAAGCATAAACGAGAATGCCGACCCCGACGTGCGTTCGGACATGGAGAAGATAATGAACCACATCGTGCGTGAGAATGAGCCTTATTATGACCATGTGCTCGAAGGGTCAGACGACATGCCCGCACATGCCAAGAGTTCACTGTTCGGAGTGAGCATAAACATCCCCATCACCGACGGACACCTTAATCTCGGCACATGGCAAGGGATATACCTTTGCGAGTTCCGCGACTATGGAGGAGCACGCAGGATAGTGGCAACGATTTATGAATAACAAAGTGAATCCCTGCAAACTTAAAGTTTACAGGGATTCACTTTGTTGTTGGGTGCCCGGTGGGACTCGAACCCACGACATTCAGAACCACAATCTGACGCTCTAACCAACTGAACTACGGGCACCATCTTAGCCCTTGAAATCACCCTCAAGAGGGTTACTTTCTTTAAGCGAGTGCAAAGGTACGCATTTTATTTGAAACTACCAAATAAATAGCGTACCTTTTAACATCTTTTTTAATTTGCGGGCTGTGCAGGAGCCTTTGGAGCTGCCGGAGCAGCCTTTTCGCCTGCTGCGGGAGCTGCTTTCTTGTCAGCAGCGGGAGCTGCCTCCTTGGTCTGGCTTGCACCGAATCCCGGGAGATTGTTGGGGTTGGTGGTGGGGTTCTCGATATTCTCCATCACTGAAGAATCGCTGACTGCCTGGGGAGCCACATAGGCACAGGCTACGCTGATGATAACCATAGCGGCGGCAAGCGACCATGTGGTCTTCTCGATGAAGTCGGTTGTCTTGCGAACGCCACCAATCTGATTGTAGGATGCGAAGCTCGATGAGAGACCGCCTCCCTTTGACTCCTGGATGAGCACGATGCAAATCATGAGCACGGCAACCAGGCAAATTAAAATTACCAATAATGTGTACATCTTTTTTTATTTTTTATTGTTATTTATAATCAGTTTCTCCAAGAATCTTATCTGGTCGGCAAAGTACGTGTTCTTCTGCGGACAGTTTGCACTGAGCTTCTGCAGGATGTCCAATGCCTTGTTGTATCTGCCCTGCTTGATGTATATGCGGGCGAGCGTCTCGGTGAAGAATCCCTCCTCGCCCTCCTTGCCGCCATCTGCTGAGCTGTCGCTGATCTGAGGCACAAACTCGGGTGTCTCGCTGAGCACAATCTTTCCACGATCGTTCTCGATGAAGCTGTCGATGAGACTCTGCCCCTTGAGCTGCGGCGTACTGTCCTCGGGCATGTCGTCTTCCTCCTCGCTTTCGAGCAGGTAAGCCACATAATCCACCGCGGCATCGGCGGGAGTTGGCTTTCTCTTCTTCTGAGTCTCTTCCTTCTTCTCCTCTTCCACCGGGATATTCTCCAGGAAGTTGTCGATCAGGGATATTGTGCGGTTCTCCTTTGGCTTGTCACCCTCGGAGGCAGCAGGCGCATCCTTCTTCTTCTGTGGCTGCAACTTGTAGTGGGCAGCCTCGATGAGATTGAACAGCACCTTGCGGTCGGTGATGTATATCGCGGCACGACGCAGTTCCTCGTCGAATGTAGGGTCGTGCAGCAGATACAGGTTCTGTAGAAGCAGCAGGCGTGCCGTCTGAAAATAAGGATACAGAGCAAGAAGGGAGCGCAACTCGTAGAGAGTGTCGCGGTCCATCTCGTCGGGGTGGTTGATAAGTCGTGTCAATTCCATTCTCTATATACCTTATTATATATATAATATACGTTTACCAGTTAGCCACAGTGGCGTTGAATATCTGGTCGGTGATCTCCTTCACCATCTGTGTCACCAGTTCTTCCTGCACCGAAGTGAGCGACTGGGTATTCTCATACGTAGTCTGCGCCGTGAACTGCTGTTCGAAGTCCTGCGAGTGGTTGGTGTTGTTGGTAAACCTCACGTTGACGGTCATCGAGAGTTCCGTCTGTGATGAATATCCTTCGCTCGACACCGACTTGTTGCGCTGGTCATAGCGTGTGATTTCGCCCTCTATCTTCAAGTCTCCATTGCGCTTCACCTGTATCAGTTTGGTGTGGCTGGCGAAGACATCCTTCAACTGGTTGTTGAATATCGGGCCCATCGGTCCCCACACGTAGCTTGAACGTATCGGGAAGTCGGCTATCTCTATGGTCTTGGTCTGCGAATAGTCGATGCTGGCGCCGTTGAACTTCACCGACACCGAGCACGCCACAGGCACAACCGCCAAACATAGCGCAATCACAGTCTTCAATATATCTTTTCTACTTATCTTCATCTACATTATCTTAATGTCAATAGTCCTCCAGGCCGTATTGTTTGAGCCGCCTGTAGAGCGTACGGTCGGAATAACCAAGTTCCTCAGCCGCCTTCTTGCGGTTGCCGTTGTTGCGTTCCAGAGCCTTGATGAGCATCTGTTTCTCGATGGCTTCGAGGTTGAGTGAATTGTTAGGCTCCACATATTCCTCAGCCACGGCATCCTCTGCCTCACGCGGCAAGTAGTTTGTAGTGCGCGCAGTGACTGCGGGCATCGTGGAAACAGGGGCAGTGGCAGTGCGGGCATTCTCGAGTTTCTTTTTCAGCACCGCTATTTCCTGTCTCAGTTCGTTGACGTTGCCCCTCAGTTCGTAGAGTATCTTGTAGAGTATCTCGCGTTCACTCTCAAAGCTGTGGTCATCCCCATGGCGGCTCATCGACACGAGCTGCGTTGTCTCCAAATCCTGCGGGATATAGTCGGCAAGCACCTCGGTGGTGATTTCCCTCTGCGGACTGAGGATGGAAATCTGCTCAGTGACATTCTTCAGCTGGCGTATGTTTCCAGGCCACTTGTATTTCATCAGCATGGCCTTAGCCCCATCGGTCAGCACCACCTTTTCCATCTTGTATTTCTCGGCCATCTGCATGGCGAAGAAGCGGAACAAGAGGTGGATGTCCTCTCCCCTCTCCCTCAGCGGCGGGATATGTATGGGTATCGAGTTGAGACGGTAGTAGAGGTCCTCACGAAACCGTCCCTCGCTGATGGCGCGCTGAATGTTGACATTCGTGGCTGCCACAACCCTCACGTCGGTCTTGCGCACGTCTGTTGCTCCGACGGGTATGTATTCTCCAGTCTCCAGCACTCTCAGCAAGCGCGCCTGGGTAGCCATTGGCAGTTCACCTACCTCGTCGAGGAAGAGAGTACCCTTGTCGGCGGCACCGAAATATCCGGGACTGTCACTGATGGCTCCAGTGAACGAGCCTTTGACATGTCCGAACAGTTCACTGTCGATGGTGCCCTCGGGAATGGAGCCGCAGTTGATGGCAAAATACTTGCCGCGGCGACGGGGTGAACTGTCATGTATGACCCTCGGGACAATCTCCTTGCCCACTCCGCTCTCCCCGACAATCAGGACACTCAAATCCGTCGGCGCCACCTGTAGAGCGACGTCGAGCGCATGGTTCAAAGCATCGCAGTTTCCCACGATTTTGTACCTCTGTTTTATGTCTTGAAGCTCTGAAACTTTCATTTAGAGGGCAAAGTTACACACTTTTTTTGAATAATCAGCATTTTCTGCTGATATTTTAGCTTTTTTTGTCGAATTTGATGAGTAATAGGCCTATTGCAGTCCAAATTAGCTCTCTAACCCGCACCAAAAGCGCCACAAAGATGCCTGCACTGGATGTGAGCGACAGTCCCTTTGCCGACATCAGGAACCCGCCCTCACGGCCTCCTAATTGTAGGGGGATGAAGAAGAGTATGTTGGCGAAAAGGGATGTGAAGGCAAGTATCAGAATACTGTCCAGATAGTTTGCCGAGGGCATGATGACAAGGAGGATGAAGTATATCTCCAATGCCGACACTATGCGGCACACGAGTTCGAGCATCACTGCCGTGACGAAAGCCTTGGGATTCTGATTGTGCAGGGCAGCCATCTGGCGGTCGATGCTTGCCAACTGCTCGCTGTGACGCTCGAAGAATCCCTGCGCCCATCGCTTGACGACAGGAAAACGGCTGAGCAGGTTGAGACAGTTGACGGCAATGCCTTTCTTATAGCCCTTGACGAAAAACCATATAGCCGTGAGTGCAAACACCGTGACTATCGAGAGCATTATGCCCATGGGCACAGTGACAGGCTTGATGGCGACATAGAGCAGGACGGAAAGGAACCAAAACCAGAAATGGCTGAATATGTGGGTCATCGCGAAAAGAAGAACCGACGACGAGGCACGCTCGGTGCCTATCTTCGGCGACAGCGACATTATACGATAAGGCTCGCCCCCCATCAGTCCACCGGGAGTGGCATAATTGAGGGCGAAGCCTGAGACGGTTATCTTATATAGCCACCAGAAGTTCACTTTCTTGTCGCCGTTGGCAGTGTCCTTGCCCGCATTGTTGATGATGACATACCATGATGCCGTGTTGAACATATACAGGAAGAACCACAGCACAACCACCGCGGCAAACCAATACCCCGCCCTGCAGATACCGCTCCACACCTCGGCAAAATCCAGTTGGGAGACCATCAGGGCAAGTACGGCAAGTCCGAAGACAAAGAATATGTTCTGGTATTTCTTCTTCATCGATATTACTTGAACTGGTCTTTGGGTTTCGGTATGTTGAAGCGCACCTTCTCGCTGTCATCCTTCTTCTCGTGATAGAGCTTGGGCAGCGGATTCTCGTATGCCTCGTCGTAATCATTGCGGTTGCGGAAGATGTCGATAGCCATATACACAGCCTGGCGGAAGGAGTTCTCGTCGGCCACACACTTGCCGGCTATGTCGTAGGCTGTGCCGTGGTCGGGAGACGTGCGCACGATGGGCAGTCCGGCGGTATAGTTGACACCATCCTCCACGGCAAGTGTCTTGAACGGAGCAAGTCCCTGGTCGTGATACATGGCAAGCACGGCGTCGAACTTGTCATACTGCCCGCTGCCGAAGAAGCCGTCGGCGGGATATGGGCCGAAAGCCTGTATGCCCTGCTCGGCAAGTTCCTCGATGGCTGGTATGATGGTGGTCTGCTCCTCGTCGCCTATCACTCCGGAATCTCCGGCATGGGGATTGAGCGCAAGCACGGCAATGCGCGGATTGGAGATGCGGAAGTCGCGCTTGAGGCTCTTGTGCAGGATGGTTGCCTTCTCTATTATTGCTTCCTTGGTGATTGCCCCTGCCACATCCTTGATAGCCAGGTGGGTGGTGACGAGAGCCACGCGCAAACTGCCGTTGGTGAGTATCATCAACGCCTTGTTGCCCTCGCCCACACAGTCCTCGATATACTCGGTGTGACCGTGGAAGTGGAACAAGTCGCTCTGTATGTTCTTCTTGTTGATGGGGGCAGTCACGAGGACGTCGTAATACTCCGAACGGAAATCGGTCATTGCCCTGTCGAGTGCCTTCAGGGCAGCCTCACCGGCCATTACCGACGACTCGCCGAACTCCACCTTCACCTCCTCGTCGAAGGTGGCGAGCATGTTCAGTCGGCCTTCCTTTGCCTCGGCGGCATTGTCGATGATGCTGAACTGGGTGTTCAGTCCCAACAGTTTCTTGTGATAGGCAGCCACCTTGGGCGAACCGTATATTATCGGTGTGCAAAGCTCGAATATCTCGGGATCTGCAAATGTCTTGAGGATTACCTCATATCCAATTCCATTGGTGTCGCCATGCGTGATGGCAACTCGTATTTTTCTGTTTTCTTCCATGTTATTTATATTGTTGTTTATCGCATGGGACTGAGCGTATATAGCACAGCCTCCATTCTTTTCATTATGTTTCTTTTCTTCTCGCCGGGGGCATAGACGAAGGTCTCCGCCACCAATGTCCTGCCTCTCACGCTGTCGATGACGGCATGGCTGACAAAGGGGCCGCCCATCGCGTCGCCTTCCATCTGCCACAAGCCTCGCATCTCGACTATCTCTCTCCCACCCTCTCTTAGGGTCCTGAACGTAGGCATATTGTCATCGTTGGAAGATTCCCGCCGATTATATGTGGTCATATACATATCGTCGGTCTCGCCCTTGATGTTCACCCTCATCACACTGTCTCTCACTGACAAGAGCCTTTCGCGAGAGAGGTCTGTGCCGTCAACGGAATAAACGCAGATATTCCTCATCGCGGTGCTGCCGTCATCCGAGAGCCAGATGAAGTTGTGCCCCGTCTTGCTCTTGGTGATGTCCGGCGGCACAAGCATCCGGCATCCCACTGCCTTTTCCACTTCCTTCTCCCTTGCGGGCGAGTGCGACTTGCGCAACCGCCTGAGCGACACGTTGGTCTCGAATCTCCGCAACAGCGACAGCAGCGACTTGCCCACCCGCTTGTGGTCACTTGCCAGGGAATCGGCATTGCCGGTTTCGAGATAGACTATCATCTGCGGCTCGGCAAAAACATCCTTCTCGTATCTGATACGGGTGGATGTCGCATTATTGTCATCTACCGTCACCACGACTATTGCCCTTGCATATCTCGACTTCCCCAACTGACCGCCTTCGGAGGCAATCGTCACGTCGAAAGCATTCTCAGGCTGTGGCAGTCCGGGTTCTTCCACTTCAAGCATCTTTGCCACCATGGCACAAGCCCTGCGGTCAGAACCGGTCACCACCACGCTGCAAGCCTCTCCATTGCTGCGGGGCTTTAGCTTTACGCCATCACCACATCCCGTCAGCACGAGGGCAATCGAAATCACCGACAAAGCCTGCAAGAGGCAAAGAAAAAAACGCCTAAGCCTCATTGTTCTTCTTGGCAGTCGAAAGCAGTCCGCAGGCGGCAAAGATGTCCTGGCCCCTGCTTGCCCTGATTGTAGTGAACACGCCGTGCTTGGTGAGATAGTCACGCAGGGTCTCCATCTTCTTGTCGTCGGCGCCATGCAGCGGCACGTCGGGTATAGTGTGGAAACGTATCAGGTTGACCCTGCACTCCAGTCCCTCCACAAGCCTTACGATTTCCCTTGCATGCACCATCGAGTCGTTCACTCCACCGAAGACGATGTATTCGAAAGAGCAACGCCGCTGGTGGGTGAAGTCATACTGCTTGAGCAATGCCACCACATCCACGATTGACATCTGTCTTTCGGCGGGCATCAGCGTTTGTCTCTGTTCGGGCAGCGGCGAGTGCATGCTGATGGCAATATGACATTCGCTCTCGTCGAGAAACCTTTTCAGCTTGTTCTTTATGCCTACACTGCTCACGGTGATGCGCTTGGGACTCCACTGGTATCCCCAGTCGGCGGTGAGCACCTGTGTCGCCCTCAGCACATTGTCGAGGTTGTCCATCGGCTCGCCCTGTCCCATAAACACGATGTTGGTGAGATTCCGTATCTCGGGCAGCGAATATATCTGGTTGAGTATGTCGGCAGCGGTGAGGTTGCCCTCGAATCCCTGCTTTCCCGTCTGGCAGAAGAGGCAGTTCATCTTGCATCCCACCTGCGATGACACGCAGAGCGTGGCCCTGTCGCCGTCGGGTATATACACCGTCTCAACAAACTTGCCTGCGGCAGTGGGAAAGAGGTATTTTACAGTGCCGTCCTTCGACCTTTGGCAGTCCAATGGCGGCATTGCTCCAATCTGACATTCCGCGCTGAGTTTCTGTCGGTTTGCCTTCGAGATATTGGTCATCTCGTCGATGTCCTTCACGTTGGCGTCGTACATCCACTTGGCTATCTGCTTTGCCGTAAAGGCAGGCATTCCAAGGGCCGTGACGACCTCCTTGAGTTCATCGACATTCATTCCCAACAATATCTTTTTGTTCACTTCCATAGCCTAATAATGCATTATAAGGTGCAAAGGTATAAAAAAATGCTGAATATCGCAAAAATATTCAGCATTTTTAAGTATTTGTATATAAATGTGGGATTATTTTTCAAACACAGAGACACAGAGGCACGGAGTAATATTATTAAGTTTTTTGAAGATACAGAGAAAAAACTCGGACTGTACGGCCGGGAGTTCGGGCTGAAAGCCCAAAAGCGCATAGCCCAGGGCAACGCCCTGGGTTTTAACGTTATTGCGTTTTAACGCCCTGAAAGGGCAAAAGCGTTATTCACCGCAGCAATTACGCTTTTGCCCTTTCAGGGCGTTCCCACTTCCTATGAATACAAACCCAGGGTGTCGCTTCGGTATGCCCTGGGCTATGTGCTCGTTGCCCTTTCAGGGCGTTCCTTCCAACCGTACAGGTAAAAAAACTCTGTATCTCCGTGCCTCTGTGTTTTAAATAAAAAACTATAGTCTCGGGCCTTTGATACTGTCTGTGGGGACAGGATTGGCAGAGCGGGTGTGAGCCCAATAGCGGTTGTCGCTGGTCTTTATCAACTGGAACGAAGCAACGTCCTCGTAGGTGCGGGCATCGCAGAAGATGCCTGAAAAACGGTTGGAGGTCTGCGAATAGCGGTCGATGACAATATCCGAACCGTCATCATAATAGATGTAAATCCTGCCGTTGCGCACACGCCATTCAAACTCGTTGACATATCTGTGTCCGCGCGGACTATAGTCGTATTCTATGCCATATCCTCCTCGTGAGAAATCGCCGTCCTGTTCGAAGATGATGGTGGTCTCCCAATCATCGGTATAATCGTTGAATCGGTCGCTCATCCTTGTGGTACGAATCCATCCTTCCCACGTTCCGTTGAGGTCGTATGCCTGGTCAACATCTTCGTCGCAACTCGTCAGTGTCATTCCCATTACGAGTGTCATCATCACCATTGTGACCTGTGTAAATATTCTCTTCATAATCTTATATTTTTATGTGTTAATAACTAATTTTGACGGTGCAAAGGTAGTCATTATTCCGCAAACATTCGCAGATGAAATTCCTATTTCGGTATAGGGATTCTCCTATACTTTGGAGGATTTCTCTTTCTTGCCGAACTCGGGGTCTATCTTCAGGAAGGCGGTCACGACAAACGTGATTGCGCAACATGCCATCACGATGATGAAGAACATGCGGTAGCCCACCATGTCCTTGATATATCCCGAAAGCATTCCGGGAAGCATCAGTCCGAGATAGGATATACCAGTGCAGATGGAATAGTGGGAGGTCTTGTACTTGCCCTGACTGTAATATAGCATATACAGCGTAAGAACCGTGAAACCAAGGCCATAGCCGAACTGTTCGACAAACAGGCACGACGAGACGACCACGAGGTTGGAGTTGAGCGAATAGCTGAGATAGATATACACCACGTCGGGCAATGTGATGGCGCACACCATCGGCCACAGCCATCGCTTCATACCGTCGCGGCTAACGAGTATGCCTCCGATAATACCGCCAAGCAGCAGTCCTATCAGTCCCACCGTGCCGTTTGCCAGTCCGTACTCCTGAGGCGACAGTCCCAAGCCGCCCGCATAGTTGTGGCGCAACATGAAGGTCTTGGTCATCGTGTTGAGCAACGCCTCGGGGAAGCGGTAGAGCAAGAGGAAGAGCATGACTATCAGCGTTCCGCGCCTATCAAACTTGCGGAAGAAGGTGACAAACATGTTCTTCAGTTCTTCCGTCACTTCCCTCACCGTCCGCCTTGTCTGAACGTCCTCTGCCGGACGGGGCATAAAGCGGCTATGATAGAGCCAAAGACCGATGAACAATCCGGCAAGACCGTAGAATATCAACGCCCAGGTGAAGCGTATCTGTCCGCGGAACATCACCTGGAGGATTCCTGCCAACGACACCAACATACCATTGACGAAGATGATGGCAAGGCGATAGAACGTGTTGCGCAGGCCTACATACTTAGCCTGGTTGTGGTCGTCGAGTTCTATCATATAGAATCCGTCAGCCGATATGTCGTGCGTGGCACTACAGAAGGCTATCAAGAAAAACAGGCACATCGTCGCCTGAAACCAGAAGTCGGTAGGTATGGCGAAGGCGATGCCGGCAAGAGCCGCACCGATAAGTGCCTGCATGGCAAGCACCCACCAGCGCTTGGTTTTCAGCAGGTCGATAAACGGGCTCCACAGTGGCTTTATCACCCACGGCAGTGCGAGCCATCCAGTGAACAGTCCCACCTCAGTGTCCGACAGTCCCATCTGCATATACATCACCACTGAAAGCCCCGTAACAATGATATTTGGCAGTCCTTCGGCGAAATAGAGCGTGGGTATCCACGCCCAAGGGTTTTTCTTTTTCATTTTTATTGTTACATACTCAATTTCGCTAGTATTTTATTAAACACAAAGAAACAAAGAAACAAAGCATTTATCGCTGTTGGAAGATACAGAGAGCAGCAAAGCTGCTTTTAACAAAGCCCACAAAGTTTCCAATCCGCAAGGCTTTGTGGCGACTTTTAAGTCGCTTGTCACCTTTGTATCTAAAAAAACATTGTCTTCTTCGTGTCTTTGTGTTTTAAATCTACTTGCGACACATCAATTACATATAAAACTTCTTTATTTCCGCTCCACGGTAATAATGGAGCAATATACGGTCGTAGGGATATCCCTTCTCACCCATCACGGCGGCACCTATCTGACAGAGCCCCACTCCGTGTCCCCATCCGGCACCGATGATGGTGAACCTTACGGGAACAGCGGTCGCCCTGTCTTCGGGAGCAATACCTTCGGCATAGTGTTTGTCAACCACAAAGGCACTGCTGTAGAGATGGGTGTCGCTGAGCGTGCGACGTATCTCTAATTCCTTGCCTATGGTGAGCGTCTTCTTCGTACCAATGATCTTCAGTCGGCATATCCTACCGCTCTTTCCACGCTCCACGGGAACGAGGTCGATGATATATCCGAAGTCGTCCTTGGTCTTCTCCGCTATCAAGCGAGACAGTTCCTCCTGGGTGTATTCCACCCGCCAACGATAGAAGTCAGGAGTTTCCTGGTCGTAGTCATTCAGCACCTGCGAGAGCACTGCCTTGTCCGAAGTATTGCAAAACGCCTCAGGCGAAGTGCGAATCCAGCGGTCAAAGAATTCCTCATTTGCTTCGTAGATTGCTGGCTTCACCTCTGCATAGCTCGAACAAGCTTGGCTCTGCATTCGGTTCGCGCAGCCATTCTTCATTTTATAAGAGTCAACAACGGACAAAAGGTACGGCTTCGGAGTGTTTTCCCAACAATACTGGAACTCCTCGGTGATACCTCCGCAGCACTTGCTAAACCTTGCGTCGCATATCTCATTCTCATGCGTCAGCACCTGACCGCGAGTTGCCTTCACAGCCTCCTCCACTGCCGAATTGCTGGCATTGGTGATGCCCTGATAACGCTGGCAATGATCGTCGGCACACACGTCGAATATCGTGTGGTCCTCACGGTCGTACCAACGGATAATCTCGTCATCCTTCTTGACAAACGAGAAGAAATTGTTTGCCCCGTCCTTCAGCTTCGCCCTCTTCTCCATCTGGGCAAGGAGCCACGAACGGGAGATAACAGCATGAGCCTTAAGCAGTTCGACGCTCGATGTGGCACTCATCTCACTTGATATCACACTGGCAAGATATTTCTCCACGGGGATAATGTTGATGGCGGTAATCATGTCCGACTCCACAACCAACTGCAACTGTCCGTTGAATACCTGCGTCTGCTTGCGCTCCCAATGGAAGTTTACGCCGATGGTCACGTCGTGCAACGAGAACGAGGCATCCTCTGTCTGCGGGCGGAACGTCAGTTCACGGTATTGGTTGCCGCGCCACAGTATTCCGCCTTCCGAGAACTCAACTGTCTGTTCGCCCTCAAGTGTTTCTCCCTTGGCAGTGTATGGAGCATTGAGCGTGAAAGTTATCTTCTGCCCGCTCAATATTCCCACCTTCACCATCGGCTCTTCCTTATAGTCGATATGTCGGCGTGGTGCGGCCTTGTGTTTCATTATTCGCTCCACCACCTTCTCCATCTTGTCGTCACTGAGTGCCACCTCGCGCAGGATAGCCTCAGCCTTTTCGGATGTCAGTCGCTCAAAATCCTCCTGGCGTGGAGTTATTATCAGTCCTGCCATGTCCAATGCTCCGGGACTGACGATATACTGCGCCTCGCCCTCTGCCTTATAGCAGTCTGGACGATGCTTTTCACGCGGGAACACCACCGTGAGGTATTGCTCCGCCACACGCCAACTCACCAGATTCATCATCGGCTCTGTCTCGCCCTCGTTCTGTGGCAATGAGTTATACACGATATTAAACAGTCGCTGACCGCTCTTCTTCGTGTTGCTCTTGATGAGCAGGGCTGCCACTGGATAGTCGTTGATGTTCCATATTCCCTCGCAGTCCTCGTCCTCGAGTATTGGGGTGAGGTTGCGGCTCAGTCGCTGCCAACTGCGCTGCAGGGGCAGCATACCACTCGTTCCTGCCTGGAAATGAGCATGGTCGGGAGCCGATGCTCCGCACTTTGGACCGTTGTAGAACACCATCATCTCGGGATATTCGTCGAGCAGGTTGAATATCTCGCCATAGTTGCCAAGTATGCGCTGCGGCTCATGCCTAAGCGAGGGGATGGTGAAGTGCGTGGGGAGTATGGGGAAGGGATTGACGAGCAGTTCGAAATGCTCGTCTATTATCTTCTTTGTCTGTTCCTTGGGGCGGTTTGCCTCACAGAGGAAACACGGTCTCTTGGCTATCGTCTCCTTGTCGATACTGGCACCCGTGGATGCTATCCTCGCGGGATTCCACTGCACATTGATGGTAATGGCATCGCATACGAGTTCGCGGGTTTTCACTCCCTGCAACTGCTGGTATCTGTGGCGGGCATCGTCCCATGTCTCCACCTGTCGGTTGAAGAATCTCATCAACGGACTGTCTATCATGATGTCTGCCTTGCCCTTAAGCATCTGCTGACGGGCTGAAATTTCGAGAGTGCGCAGACGGTCCTTATACAGGTTGTTGGCGTTGATTTTGTCGATGCTCAGAGCCGCGTCGCTGTTTCCTCCCCATCTGCGACAGAGATACAGCTCGTCGTAGATGCGTCCTATGCGATAACGGCGCGAGAATATCAGTCCGAGGGCATAGTCCTCGCCATAGCTGGTGTTGGGGAATTGTATCTGGCGCAGAAATGGGGTGAAGAATGCGCGTGGTGCGCCCAGACCGTTGATTCTCAGGGCATTGTTAGGTCCGTTCTCATCAGTCCATTCCTTATGCGCTATCAGTCCCGGCGGCAGGGTGTTGAGGTCGAAGTCGCACATTCTGTAGGAGCCAATCACCATTGCCGCCTTCTGCTGACGGAAGGCATCTACGATGGTCTGCAATGTGTGGGGCGAAGAGTAGAGGTCGTCGCTGTCGAGCTGCACTGCAAACCGTCCGCATCTCTTGTCGTTTATCGCCAAGTTCCAGCAGCCGCCAATCCCCAAGTCATTCCTCTCCGGAATAATATGGATGAGCCGCCCAACGCATTTTTTATTAATTCTTAATTCCTCATTCCTAATTAACTCAGTAGTTCCGTCAGTTGAGTGGTTATCCACCACGATGACATTATATTCAAACGAGGTCTCCTGATCGAGGGCACTCCTCACGGCATCTATAATGGTCTTCTCACGGTTCCTGACGGGAATAATCACTGAGGCCTCAACGTTGAAGTCCTGCTCGTTGAAGTCGGGACACTGGTAATAGCTTGTGTCCACCAATGCGCCGATGGCGTCGAGATGTCTCGTTGCCACCTGCTCCATCTCTATCTGCACCTCGCGGTTGGCGGGATTGACATAGTCAAACTGCTTCACTCCGCTCGCCCTGAGGTCTCGCTCCTCTTCGGTGTAAAGGTATTCGTTGAGATGCAGTATCTCGCCCTTTCTGCTCAGGAACAGTCTAAGGTCATAGAATCCCGCATGTTTCAGTTCATCGCCATCAGCCTGTGCATCAGCATATTCCCTCAACAGTCGGCTGTTGATAAGCACCAACGAACCGAAGTCGAAGTCATCGCGTATGCTGCCTTTCTGATAGTCGATGGCGGGATGTTGCTTCATCTCGCCGTTCTCGATGGAGTAATGGTCGCTATATACCATTGCCGCATTGGCATCGTCAGCCACACGGAGTATTCTCTCCAATGCCGTCATTCCTATTGTGAGCGGTGTTGCCTTGGTGAGCAGCAGTGTATATTCGGCATCGGCATTCTCAGCCACGCTCAGCATGGTGTTGCTGCCCATGAGCGAATCCACCACTACCAATGCGCACCCTTCAGGTGCCTTTTCCCTTGCCGCCAACTCGGCATTCACCAACAGGTGTATATGATGTATTGTCCTGCTGTCACGCAGGAAGGCTATTGTAGGCTCCAGTATCCCAAAGTCGTCGCAAGCCAAAAAACAGTCAATTTTTCCTCTCATATATTATATATTAAAGTTTCACATGTAGAATTAAAACACAAAGACACAAAGGGACAAAGTTTTTTTTAGATACAAAGGTGACAAGCGACTTAAAAGTCGCCACAAAGCCTTGCGGATGGAAACTTTGTGAGCTTTGTTAAAAGCAGCTTTGCTGCTCTCTGTATCTTCCAAGAGCGACAAATGCTTTGTTTCTTTGTGTCTTTGTGTTTATCAAGATCTAAAATTCGATAGTCTTTCGTTGTATTCACGGTCGAGTCGGGCGAAGATTTCCTCTACCGTGTCTATCGACTTCACTGCGGAGGCTATCTGGCCTATCTCTATCTCTCCGTTCTCCACGTCGCCCTCGAAGATGCCACGCTTCGACGCTGCCTTGCCTAATATCTCGCGCAGTGCGTCGGCATCGGCTCCTGCTGCTTCCGCCTCCGCCACCTTATTATATAATGTATTCTTGACAAGACGTGTGGGGGAGATTTTCTTCAGGCATAACATCGTGTCGCCCTCGTTGAGCGATGTGCAAAGACGCTTGAACTCATCGCTCGCCGAACTCTCGGCTGCCAGAGCAAACAGTGTTCCTATCTGCACACCCTCGGCTCCAAGTGCCATGGCTGCCAATATCGCCTCACCACTGCCTATGCCTCCTGCGGCAATCAGCGGCAGGGTCGTAGCCTTTCTCACTTGTGGAATGAGCGTCATCGTTGTTGTCTCCTCGCGTCCGTTATGTCCGCCTGCCTCGAAGCCCTCTGCCACTATGGCATCCACACCGGCATCCTCGCATTTCCTTGCAAACAGGCTGCTCGACACCACGTGCGCCACCTTTATGCCTGCCTCATGCAGACGGGCAGTGTATTTCTTCGGACTTCCCGCGGAAGTGAACACTATCTTCACTCCTTCTTCTATGATGATGTCCATCAGACGGTCAATCTCGGGGTACATCAGCGGAACGTTGATGCCCCACGGTTTCCGTGTGGCTTGTTTCATCTTATGGATATGCTCCATTAGTGTCTCGGGGTGCATCGATCCTGCCCCCAAAAGACCCAAACCACCGGCATTGCTCACTGCTGCAGCTAATCTCCAGCCGCTGCACCAAACCATTCCACCCTGAACTATCGGCTTCTCAATACCGAATAGTTCGCATATTCTATTGTTTTTCATATTTGTCTATATTATATTTTTATTTAACACAAAGGCACAAAGATACAAAGTCTTTTACGCTATCAAAACCTTTGTTCCTTTGTGTCTTTGTGTTCAATTTAACTATTGTCTTTAACTCCTTTAAACTCCCTTAACTCCTTTAACTCCTAAACTATCATAATTTAATCCTGCCCCTATGGCAGTGCAGAATTCCGAATGTTGAGGTATGTGGAACCTCACGCCATAGAGTTCGCCTATTGCGGGGAAGATTTCCTTGCAGGCGGGCAACAGGGTGAGATTGCCTATCAGGATAAAATCCTTGATGCTGCTGCCTATCGCCGACAACACCGCGGCACTGCCTATCGACTGCAACACCATGTAGATGAGTCCGCGGGCAACATCCTCGGGAGTGGCATTGCTCTGGGCCTTGCCGAAAAGCGACGCAGTGGCATCCATGGGCAACCCCGGCAACGGACATGCACTGATGTCACCGATAAGCAGGTTGATATTGGCGAGATTGCCCTTGCGCGCAAGTTCGCACACATGGTCGATGTCACTCGTGTTCAGCAGAAGGCGCGACAGCCCCTGAAGGGTTCCGCCTCCGGCACCTATTCCGCCGATATGGCATATCTCGCTGCCCACGCATTTCACGAATGACGTTCCCGTGCCCATACTCACCACAATGGCGTCATTGATTCCCGACTCATGTCGTGCGCCCAATCCGTCGGCAAGGAACTCCTCCACCTTTGTCGTTGGCAGTCCATAAACGGGTTTGTCGATATATGCACTGCCCACGCCGGTAAGCATGATATGCTCGATGTCGGCAAGACCGATACCGTTTTCGTGCAGGTACTTGCCGAAGGCTCCATAGAGTGAAGTCACAGGGTCAACGGCAGTGATGCGTATTGGCGATACTACCTTTCCGTCCTGTATTCCTATGATTTTCGTGGTGCTTATGCCCACGTCTATTCCTATTATTATTCCCATTCCTTTAAGTCAATCAATGATTTATTGGGGCAAAGGTAGTCTTTTTTTTCCTTATATCCAAATAATATAAGGTATTTTGTTGACACAAATCGAATTTTTCAGTTTCTTTTGCAATATATGTTTAGGTAGGAACTATTCAGCTGGTATAATTTTAAACACAAAGACACGAAGAAACAAAGCATTTTACGCTTACGGAAGATACTATGAGCAGCAAAGCTGCTTACAAAGTCCACAAAGTTTTCACGCTGCAAGCCTTTGTGGCGACTTTTAAGTCGCTTGTTGTCTTTGTATCTAAATAAAATCTTCGTTTCTTTGTGTCTTTGTGTTTAAAAACCGATTTGCCGAATTATACATTGAATATAAACATAAAAAAAGCTGCTCTTTGTTGAGCAGCTTTTCTTTATGAGTGGTGCCACCAGGAATCGAACCGGGGACACAAGGATTTTCAGTCCTTTGCTCTACCAACTGAGCTATGGCACCGTTGTTTCTCATTTGCGGGTGCAAAGGTACGAACTATTTTTGAATCCACCAAATATTTCCACCGAAAACCTTGATAATTTAACAACTATTTAGCATTTAGTCCGAAATAACACTCGGATTTCACAGTCTTTTACACTATCATCATAAAAATGAAGGCGCAGAGTATGGTTAAAAGGTATCTCTGTGCCTCCATTCCTCTGTGTTCAACAAAATCAAGCCAATGGATTCCAGCCCTGGGCCTTTAGTTCAAACTCGTTGTCATCCCTTGTGACAAGCACCTTGCCTAAACTTTCCTTGGTGATATGTCCTATGAGATGAACGCCTTCGATGTCCTTCACCCTCTCGTGGTCACCAATAGGCACTGTGAACAGCAGTTCGTAGTCCTCACCGCCGTTCAGGGCGCAGGTGGTCACATTCATGTTGAGCTCCTCAGCCATCACCGCCGTCTGATAGTCAATCGGGATGTTCTTCTCGAAGATACGGCATCCCACCCTACTCTGCTTGCATATATGCAGCAGTTCACTGCTCAGTCCGTCGCTGATGTCCATCATCGCCGTGGGTCTAACCCCCGCCTCGCGCAGTTTGGCAATGATGTCTCCACGAGCCTCCGCCTGCAACTGTCGCTGAAGCAGGTATTCCTTTCCGGCAAAATCCGGTTGGAAATGGGCAAGTTCCTCAAGCGCTCGCTTGTCGCCCTTTTTCCTTGCCTCCTCCACCTGCTGGTAATAAACCGTCTTCTCGCGCTCCAAAAGCTGGAGTCCCATATACGCCGCACCGAGGTCGCCTGACACACACACGAGGTCGGTATCCTTGGCACCGTTGCGATATACGATATCCTCCTTGTCAGCCTCACCGATACATGTGATGCTGATGGCAAGGCCCGTATAAGAAGAGGTGGTGTCACCTCCCACGATATCCACGTTCCACTTGTCGCAGGCAAGTCGCAGCCCACGATAGAAAGTCTCGATGTCTTCCACCGTAAACCGCTTGCTTATCGCCAACGACACCGTCATCTGCCTCGGTGTGCCGTTCATGGCGAAGATGTCGCTGATGTTCACCATTGCCGACTTATACCCGAGGTGTTCCATGTCGATATATGTGAGGTCGAAGTGTACTCCCTCCATCAGCATGTCGGTTGTCACCAGCAATTGCTTGTCCTTATATTCGAGCACTGCACAGTCGTCGCCCACCCCATACACCGTGGAGTCGTTCTTTGGCGTGCAGTCCTTTGTCAGTCGGTCGATAAGACCAAATTCTCCTAATTTTGATATGTCCATTGTTTTTAATTTAGTTGACAAGTTGACGAGTTGACAAGTTGACGAGTTATTTGTTTACTCATCAAAGATAAAACTATCAACTTGTCAACTCGTCAACTTGTTTACTTGTCAACTCCTACGAATCATCTCCCTCATAATCTCCGTCATCAGCGGCTGCGCCTTGTTGGCTGCCTCCTGCACCTCCTCATGACTTACCTCCACCGGGGTATCCTCAAGACCGAGGTCGGTGATGATGCTTATGCCGAAGGTGCGGATGCCGCAGTGGTGGGCAACGATTACCTCAGGCACAGTGCTCATACCCACTGCGTCGGCTCCCAAGCGGTGATACATCTTGTATTCGGCGGGAGTCTCGAATGTCGGTCCTTGCACTCCGATATACACTCCGTGAACCACCCTGATGCCCTTCTCCGCGGCAATCTTGTCTGCCTCGGCAATGAGACTCAGGTCGTAGGTCTCGTGCATGTCGGGGAATCTCGGTCCTGTGGGGAAGTTCTTTCCTCTGAGCGGATGCTCGGGGAAGAAGTTTATGTGGTCGGTGATAATCATGAGGTCACCAATCTTGAACTCGGGGTTCATGCCTCCCGAAGCGTTGCTCACGAAGAGGGTCTTGATGCCTAATTCATACATCACACGGATGGGGAATGTCACTTCCTTCATCGAATATCCCTCATAGTAGTGGAATCTGCCTTCCATTGCCATGATGTCCTTGCCGCCCAACTTTCCGAAGATAAGCTTTCCGGCGTGTCCCTCCACCGTGGAGACGGGGAAGTTGGGTATCTCTGAATATGAATACTCGTAGGAGTCAGTGATCTCTGAAGCTAATTGTCCGAGACCTGTTCCCAGAATGATTGCCGTTTCGGGGCTTGTTGTCATCCTTTGCCTTAGCCAGGATGCTGTTTCTTGAATTCTTTCGTACATATCCGATTATTTTTTCATTAAATGATTCTTCTTGTTCCAGCATAAAGCTGATTTTCACGGGCAGTGCATAGATGCTTGCCCTCACGTCCTCGCTCAGCCCTTCGAGGGCGATGAGACGGGTGGCGTCCTTCTCCGTAGTCACTATCATCTTGGGCTGTGGCATAGCCGCAAACTCACTGTTGATGCGGTCAACGTCGGAGGCTGTAAACGAGTGATGGTCGCCGAACGTCAGTGGCTTGATATTGCTGCACAGCGGCGTGAGGTCTTCTATCATCTGCCGTGGCGAGGCTATTCCGGTGAGCAGCAGGATATGCTCGTCGTGACTGATTCTGTCGAGCGGCATTTCCTTGCCTCCAAACACCGGCGTGAGATCCTTGTAGTCGAGGCGAGTGAAATACAGACGTTGGAACGGGAATAGGTCCATCGCCTTGGTTATCACCCTGTATTCCATCGGTTTCAAGTCGTGCGGGCATTTTGTAACTATCACGATGTCAGCCCTGTTCTTACCGTTCAGCGGTTCACGCAGGCGACCTGCCGGCAACAGCTTGTCGTATATTATCAGTCGGTGATAATCCACAAGCAGGATGTTTATCCCCGGGGTGACATACCTGTGCTGGAAGGCGTCATCGAGCAGCACCACGTCGATGTCGCCCGTCGAGTCGTTGCCTGTCAGCTTGTCTATGCCGTGGCAGCGGTTGCGGTCAACCGCCACCGTGATGTCGTCGCCGAACTTGCGCTTCATCTGCAGTGGTTCGTCGCCCACGGTCTTCGCCGTTGCGTTTTCGTCGGCAATGACGAATCCCCTTGTCTTGCGCTTGTATCCGCGGCTGAGCACCGCCACTTTCACCTTGTCTTTAAGAAGGCTTATCAGATATTCCACATGCGGTGTCTTGCCAGTGCCGCCCACCGTGATGTTTCCCACGGAAATCACGGGGACGTCGAAGCTGCGGCTCTGCAATATGCCCACTTCAAAGAGCATATTGCGGAACTTGACGCCAAGTCCGTAGAGCCAGCTCAACGGCAGCAGCCACTCGTTTATCTTGATAAAGTCACCTTCTGTTCGCACGTTTCCCAAAATTCTTTATTTACTTTATTCAATTTTTCAGAAGTTAAGGTAAGGTTACTGTTCAGTGAATAATATTTTAACACAAAGACACGAAGAAACAAAGTCTTTTGCGCTATCGGAAGATACAATGTGCAGCAAAGCTGCTTACAAAGTCCACAAAGTATTCCATCCGCAAGGCTTTGTGGCGACTTTTAAGTCGCTTGTTACCTTTGTATCCAAAGAACACCTTTGTTCCTTTGTGTCTTTGTGTTTAAATTCACCGATTCAATAAATTGTCAACTACCTTATTCTTATAAAAAAGTTGAGTTACTTTATTACTATATTAACAGGCATACGGGCCTGGATAGCGTCCTTCTGGTTGAGCTGCTTGAGGAACATGAACGGAGCGTAGTACTCGCCCAATGTCGAGCGCAGCTTGCCGTCGAGATAGCTTCCGCTCTCGCTGGCGGCACGCTCCATGAAGCTCTCCCACATGTCGGCCTGGGCGGGATATGTCCTCGTGCGGTATTCCTTCACCTTGGCAAGCTCGGCAGCCTTTGCCACTGCCTTGTCAAGTCCGCCAATGCCGTCAACTAACTTTATCTTCAGGGCATCCTGACCTGTCCATACCCTACCCTCGGCTATCTCATACACACGCTCAACGGGCAACTTTCTTCCGTCGGCTACACGCTTGGTGAATGTCTTGTAGCCACGGTCAACCATATTGGTGAGATACTGCATCTCTTCCTCGGTGAACGGACGCGAGGTGGTGCCGAAGTTACTGTGGGCATTGGTCTTCACATGGTCGAACTTAAGACCTAACTTGTCGGTGAGCAGTCCGCTCACGTCAGGGAACATACCGAAGATACCGATGCTGCCGGTCAGTGTTGTTGGCTCAGCGTAGATATAGTTGGCTGCACAGCTGATATAATAACCGCCTGATGCAGCGTATGTGCCCATCGAAACCACCACGGGCTTCTTTGCCTTCAGTCGAGTTACGGCACGCCATATCTGCTCTGATGCGTATGCACTTCCACCGGGAGAGTTCACTCTCAGCACCACTGCCTTAACGTCATCGTCGTCCATAAGTTCCTCAAGGTCAGGCACCACGTTGCCCGAACAGATGGATGTTCCCTGCGACATACTTTCCTGTGCGTCGCTCACGATGTCACCGTAGGCGTAATATACGGCAATCCTGTCTTCAGCCTTGTTCTTGTTGGGCTGGGCGCACATCTGCTTTACTGTCACCTGACTGATTCTGTCGTCCTCGTCGAGGTCGAGCCTCTTCTTTATCTCAGCCTTAACCTCATCATAGTATGCCACCTGGTCAACAAGCTTCATCTTCAGCAGGTCCTCGGCTGACGAGAATGTCACAAGACTGTCGGCGTAGGCATTGAGGGTCTTGGAGTCGAGCTTGCGGCTCTGGGCCACGTCGTTCACCATATTATTCCATATACCGTTTAGGAACACGCTGACCTGCTCCCTGTTGGCATCGCTCATCTGGTCGGCGAAGTAAGGCTCTACGGCACTCTTGAACTTGCCCACCTTGGCTATCTGCATCTTCACGCCGAACTTAGCCATAAGGTCCTTGAAGAATATAATCTCGCTGCACAGTCCGTGCCAGTCAACCAGTCCTTCTGGATTGATCATGACCTTGTCAGCCACCGAGCAGAGCCAATAGCTTGCCTGTGTGTATTGGTCGCCGTAAGCCACAATCCACTTGCCGCTCTTCTTGAACTCGGCGAGCTTGTTGCGCAGAGCCTGCACCGATGCAACTCCGTCGGGAGCGAACATGTCAGCCTCGATGTAGATACCCTTGACATTCTCGTCGTTCTTGGCTTTCTCCACAGCCTCGAGCATCTCGTCGAGACCTATGGATGTCATCTCGCCTCCCGAGAGGAATCCGAACACGTCGTCCTCAGCGCGCTCCTGCATCTGTCCTGACAGCTGCATCACGAGCACTGAATTGTCCTTCACTTTGGGAGTGGAGTCGCTTGAAGCCACCATTCCCAGTATCGAAATCACTCCGATAATTCCCATTGCCACGGTGAATATCAATATTCCGACAACCGTGGCAAATGCCTGTTTCATAAAATCTTTCATATCATATCTTTTTAATCCTTAAATTCTTAACTTTACTTTTCCCTTCGGCCAGTGACCGTTGGTACGCAAATATTTTATTAAACACAAAGAAACAAAGAAACAAAACATTTATCGCTGTCGGAAGATACAGAGAGCAGCAAGGCTGCTTTAAACAAAGCCCACAAAGTTTCCATCCGCAAGGCTTTGTGGCGACTTTTAAGTCGCTTGTCACCTTTGTATCAAAAGAAAACCTTTGTTTCTTTGTGTCTTTGTGTTTTTAATCCACTTCCGAAAATTTAATTCTTTAATTCTTTAATTTCTAGAGGCTTACAAAGCCTTTGGACCTCACCATCCCCCCGAGGCTCCGCCTCCGCTCGTGGTTCCGCCTCCCCAACTGCCGCCGGAGAAACCTCCTCCACCGCCGAAGCCACCGCCTCGTCTGCCGCCCATCATTGAGCCTGCAATGAATCCCGCAGCAGCAGCGCCACTGCCGTCATCGGTGATATCCTTTATGCGCGTAGTCAATTTTCCGCAGTTGCCGCATATCAGCGTCTCGCGCTTGTATTTGCGGCCGTTCTTCTTGTATGTATCGGTGTTCACAAGTCTCAGAGCCACCTTGCCGCAGTACTTGCACTTGCGTGTCGCCCTGTTCACTAATGTCACAAGGAGGAAGAAGAACGCCACTGCGCCTCCTACAAACAATATCGCGGCAAGAATGCCAAACTCGTCTTCCTCTTCCGAGGCAGCCTCCTCAGTCTCACCTGAGTTTCTGATACGCTTGCAGGCCTCGGCAATGCCGCTCACCACTCCCGCGTCGGTGTCGCCCTTCTTGAAGCAAGGTATCATGGTCTTCTCGATGATGCGCTTGCAGGCGGCGTCGGTCATCGTGCCTTCAAGGCCATCGCCCACCGTGAACCTCACCCTTCGGATGTCAGCCACATAGAGCAGCAGCAGTCCACGGTTGCTCTGCTTGCCGCCGATGCCCCATGTGCGAAACAGCTCATGGGCGAAGTCGAAGAGGTCAGCCTCTCCTATCGACGGCAGCATCACCACCGCCACCTGCGCCCCATTGTCCTTATACAGTGCCAACAGCATCCTGTTGACGGAGTCGCGGGCGGCGGGAGAAAGCAGCCCCTCAGGGTCGCTCACCCTCTGGCGCTCGTCCTGCAGCAGAACGTTCGGAACGTCCTTCACCGTATATTCCTTGGCTAATGACCTCAGCGGAAATGAGGCCACCACCATAATCAGAACAACGATGTATATACTCTTAGACTTCAATTCTTTCAATTTACTACAACAAAATAATTAAGAATTAAAAATTAAGAAAGTTAGCTTCGAGCAAGCTCGGCTCTGCGTTCGGTTCGCGCAGCCATTCTTCATTCTTCATTCTTCACTCTTCATTTAAAAATCAAAACTCCACTTTCGGCGCCTTCTCGCTTCCTGCCTCAGCCTCGAAGTACGACTTCTTCCCGAAACCGAACATTCCGGCGAGGATATTCGTCGGGAACTGGCGAATCGACTGGTTGTACGACTTGGCGGCATCGTTGAAGTCCTTGCGCGCCACGGTGATGCGGTTCTCGGTGCCCTCCAGCTGCGACTGCAGTTCGAGGAAGTTCTGGTTGGCCTTGAGGTCGGGATAGTTCTCTGCCACAGCCAAGAGTCTGCCAAGTGCCGACGACACTCCGCTCTGGGCCTTCTGGAAGGCGGCGAGCTTCTCGGGAGTGAGGTTCTCGGCATCCACCTTCACCTGTGTGGCCTCGCTGCGTGCCTTCACCACGTCTTCAAGTGTCTGCTGCTCATGCTTGGCATATCCTTTCACTGTGCTCACAAGGTTTGGTATGAGGTCGGCCCTGCGCTGATACTGTGTCTCAACGTTAGCCCAACTGTTCTGCACCTGTTCGTCCATCTTCACCATACCGTTATATCCGCTAATAGCCCAAATAACCAGTATGACAATGATTCCTACGGGAATTATCCATCCCAAATTCTTCTTTATATTCATGTTTTTTGTGTTAAAATCCTAAAATATCTTTATCTCATAGTTTCCCAAGAACACGGCTCCCGGCTGCAGGTGGTTCATCAGATACTTGTCCTTGAACTCGCCGTCGTATTCAGCCCAGTCGTGGATTCCAAACCACGGCTCTATGCACACAAACGGGGCATTCTTGCCATAGGGACTCCATATTCCCACACAAGGAGCGTCGAACGACAGGCCTACCTTCGGGTCTCCCTTGTCGTCAAGAAGAATAGTCATGCCCACCTGCGACTTGTCGAGAATGACAGCGTCGTCGGCAAACGACTCCTCGTCGAACTTCCATGCGCTGCGCTCGGTCTTCACCTCAAATCTCTCGGGCTTGATACATCCGCCGGTGTTACCGATGATGCGGGTGAGCGGCGCGTCGTTGTCAAACAGGATTGTGCCGTGCATCTTGTCGCCCTCAGCTACATCGGGCAGGTTGAACGCCGGATGACCTCCCACCTGGAAGTGCATCTCCTCCTTGCCAATGTTCTTCACTATCCAGAACACGTTGACGGTATCCTCCTTGAGCACATATCTCACGTTAAGATGGAACTCGTAAGGATACACCTTCAGCGTCTCCTCGTTGGCGTCCAGTCCGTATGTCACGCTTGTCTCGGTCTTGTCGAGCACCTCGAAGTCCATGTCCCTTGCGAATCCGTGTCTCGGCAGGCTGTATGTCTTACCATCCACACGGTATTCGTCCTTCCACAATCCGCAAACGATCGGGAAGAGCAGCGGTGAGCGGCGCGGCCAGTATTTCTCGTCGCCCTGCCACAGATATTCATGTCCCTCAGCATTCTTGATGCTCTGCAGTTCAGCTCCGTGAGAAGAAACCTCAACGGTGAGCTTGTCATTTTTCAATATTTCCATAGTCTTTATTATTTTGATTTTTACATAATATTCCGCATATCACACATTTAATGCGCAAAGATACCACTTTTCCCTGACACTACCAAATAAACTCTCATTTTTTTGCATTTTTTGTCTATAAACCACGGATTTACGGGCTAATTCGGATAGTTTTTATTGGAACTCAGAGGCACGGAGGCACAGAGTTTTTGTTTTAAACACAAAGAAACAAAGGATTTATTCGGATACAAAGACAACAAGCGACTTAAAAGTCGCCACTATGCCTTGCGGATAGAGTCTTTGTGGGCTTTGTAAGCTGCTTTGCTGCTCATAGAAACTCTTGAGTTTTATATAAACCACAGAGATAAAGAGGAAAAGAGATTTTGGGTATTCAGAGTAAGTCGCAAGCGACAGAGTTCACCGAGTTGCCATCCAGCAGGCATAATGCGCAGCCCTCTAAATACTCCAAATGCCTTGGCATTCAATCTCTTTCAAAATATAAGAACTCTTAATCTCTTAAACTCTGTGGTTCAAAATCACTTCCAAAACTTGAATTACTTATCTGTTTGAAACAACCATATAGTCGGACATCACCATGGCTTTCACTGCGCAGCCTCTACTCCCGACACCCTTAGACAATCCGCCCGACACCCTTAGCCCCTCCGCCCAACGCTCTCCCATAAACCATAAAATATATTTACACAATATTATAATACCACACATATCCTCCTCCGCTATCCCTTCGCCCTTCCAAGCATCATTCTCCTTAACGTTTATTATGAAAAAGCGAACCAACAACGGAGGATGAACGAAGGAACTACGGAGGAACTACGGACTCACGACCCATCATTTTACTGAAAAATAAACAAATTCACCCGATTTTAAATACATATTTTAACTAAAACACCCCTTTTTGCCCTCAATTCTTTAATTATTTTAAGAAATAAAGAATTTCATCCACTTCTATACCTTATTATTTTCCCAAACACTGCATTATTCCTCCTACCAACCTGTAATCCAACACCTTATCCTGAAACAACACTACATAAATACTGCACTAACACTACACATTCCAAAACTCCCAAATTGCCGAGAATATTATTTACAAACATATCCTCAAACATGTATGTAATCTATATGTAGTGTTAGTGTAGTGTCAGTGCAGTCTATAGGTTCCCCAACCACCTACAATCCAAACACTTATCCACAAATAATGCAGTGTTAGAAAAAAATAATCAATGCGGAACGCCCACGCTCCCAGTGGCATCCGCCTGCCTGTTCCAAAATGCCTCTAAAACATTTCATTTTGCCCACAATTTACGTATTTTTATGTTTTTCCCTCATATTTTCGTGAAAATCCTTTGGAATATTAAATCTTTTTATTAATTTTGCGCACGAAATGAAAAGTAAGATACAGTTGTCGTTAGGACTAAATGGAAACATATAGTTTAACGCCCTTTATCAATCTTTATATAGTCACTAATAGGAATAGTAAAATTAAAAAATGATATTTATATGGAAAATAAAATGAAACTAATGCACTGTATGGCAGACATCCCGTCCCAAGCCCGACGGTTGTTTACCGTTTTCTTAATGGTGGTCGCATCCGTGTTATGCACAGAGGCACAAACGCAGATAAATGGTATATATTATACCTTAGATAGCAATACTGCGACTGCAACTGTAACAAAAGGGAGTAGTTCAGGTACTTATTCCGGTGATGTTGTCATACCGTCCCAAGTGACATACAATGGAAAGGTATATACTGTAATGAGGCTGGAGGATCAGAGCTTTATGAGTTGCAATTCATTGACCTCAATTGAAATTCCAAATACTGTAAAACAAATTGGTTGGATGGCTTTTTATGGATGTTCAGGCCTAAAAGAAATTGTAATACCAAATTCTGTAGAATCAATTGGTAGTCAAGCTTTCTCTTGCTGTAGTAGTCTCACATCCGTTTATATCCCAAGTTCCGTAACAAAGATTTCTAATTGTCTGTTTTCTCAAAGTAATAATATACGTTCTATTATCGTAAATCCAAACAACAAAGTTTATGATTCAAGAGACAACTGCAATGCCATCATAGAAACAGCTACGAACACACTCACTTCTGCTTGTAGTTACTCTACAATTCCAAGTTCTGTAACAAATATCAAAAGCGATGCTTTCTTTTATTGCGAATATTTGGTATCCATTGAAATCCCAAATTCCGTATCGTTTATTGCCTCTTATGCTTTTAAAGGCTGTTCTAAGTTGACGCAAATAACATGTAGAGCTGATGTTCCCCCAACAATCGGAGGCTCAAATTCTTTTGAAAAAGTTGACAAATCCATTCCCGTATATGTCCCTGCTTCAAGCATTGAGACATACAAGACAGCTCAGTATTGGTCAGAATTCACTAACTTCCAGCCTATTGCTGAACCAGCCAAGACGGAATGGCGCATAAGCGACAGGACGGATATTGACGTGGACTTCCATAGCATTGACGAGGCTATGAAGGATGAGAGAGTGCAGGATGGGCATACGCTTTTTATCGAGAGAGGGTCACATCTAGCCTGAATATTTCATACTCGGTTTAAAACTGCTATTTATGTCGCCCAAAAAAC